>Ga0181520_10004355_pt1 | contig 23733 bp, 18 predicted proteins | sample PEATcosm2014_Bin_29_FD_132451 | JGI IMG/M metagenome (GOLD analysis project Ga0181520, IMG submission 132451) | Peatland microbial communities from MTU Mesocosm Facility, Houghton, MI, USA - PEATcosm2014_Bin02_30_metaG | ecosystem: Environmental > Terrestrial > Soil > Wetlands > Peat | place...
ATTGAAGCAGTCGGCACACCTCTTGCCAACCTTGACCTGCTGACCTACGCGGGCAATCCCGCAAATCTGGCGGCTCTTGAGGGCGATTCCCGGCACAAGCTGATCCATGGCGATATCTGCGATGCGAGCCTGGTTGCAGCCGTGTTGCGGGAGCACCGGCCCAGGGCCATCGTGCATTTCGCGGCGGAAAGCCACGTAGACCGCTCCATTGCCGATCCCGGCGCTTTTATCCGCACCAACGTGCAGGGCACATTCACGCTGCTCGAACAGGCCCGGATCTTCTGGTCCGAGTTGGATGCCGCCGGCCGCCAGGCCTTCCGCTTTCTCCACGTTTCGACCGACGAAGTCTATGGATCTCTGGGGCTTGATGATGCTCCCTTTACAGAGACCACGGCGTATGCGCCGAACAGCCCTTATGCGGCGTCGAAAGCATCCTCCGATCACCTGGCGCGGGCCTATTACCACACCTACGGCTTGCCGGTGCTCACCACAAATTGCTCGAACAACTACGGGCCATTCCAGTTTCCCGAGAAGCTCATTCCGCTCGTCATCCTGAATGCTCTTGAAGGCAAGCAGTTGCCGGTTTATGGCGACGGCCGCAACGTGCGCGACTGGCTCTTTGTGGAAGATCACTGCTCGGCCATTCGTACCGTGCTTGAGCGTGGCCGCGTGGGTGAAACGTACAATATCGGCGGCAACAGCGAGCGCAAGAATCTGGACGTGGTGACAACCATTTGCGACCTTGTCGACGAACTGCGCCCCAACGCAGCGATCGGTCAGCGCAGAAAGCTCATCAGCTTTGTCACCGACCGCCCCGGACATGACCGCCGCTACGCCATCGATGCAGCGAAGATCAGCCGCGAGCTTGGCTGGCGTCCCGCTGAGGAGTTTGAAAGCGGACTGCGCAGAACGGTGGCGTGGTATCTGGAGCACAGCGGCTGGATCGAGAATGTGCGTACCGGAGCGTATTTGGATTGGATCCGGAAGAACTATCAGGAGAGGATTCCATCATGAAGGGAATCATCCTTGCGGGAGGGTCGGGGACCCGGCTCTACCCGGTGACGCACGTGGTTTCAAAGCAGCTCTTGCCGGTGTACGACAAGCCGATGATTTACTATCCGCTCAGCACTCTGATGTTAGCGGGGCTGCGCGATATTCTCATCATCTCCACTCCACAGGATACGGGCCGCTTTGCGGAGCTGTTGGGCGACGGGTCGCAATGGGGAATCAACCTGAGTTATGCCGTTCAGCCCAGCCCTGGCGGGTTGGCGCAAGCCTTTCTGATCGGGCGCGATTTCATCGGCGGAGATACCAGCGCGCTGATTCTGGGCGACAACATCTTTTATGGACAGTCGTTCTCCGTGCGCTTGCAACAAGCCGCGGCGCTGAAACACGGAGCGGTCGTTTTCGCCTATCCCGTGCAGGATCCGGAACGTTACGGCGTTGTGGAATTCGATAAGTCGGGACAAGCGATCAGTCTCGAAGAGAAGCCCCGGGCTCCCAGGTCGCGCTATGCCGTAACCGGCCTCTATTTCTACGACAACGAAGTAGTAAACATGGCCGCCTCGCTCAAGCCATCTGTCCGCGGCGAACTGGAAATCACCGACCTGAACAGGCTCTATCTTGAAGCCGGCAACCTGAAAGTGCAGGTCATGAGCCGGGGCATGGCCTGGCTCGATACCGGGACGCAAGATTCGCTGCTCGATGCCGGCCTCTTTGTCCAAACGATCCAGAAGCGCCAGGGCTTGAGAATTGCCTGTCCGGAAGAGATAGCCTATCGTCTCGGTTACATCACTGCCGACCAGCTTGGCGCGTTGGCACAACCCGTACGAAAGAGCGGATACGGACAGTACCTGCTTGCCCTGCAAAACGAGCCGCATTTTGCGACAGAGGCGATTGAACTATGAAGATGACTGAAACCGGGCTGCCCGGCGTACTGATACTTACTCCGAATATCTACCGGGATAGCCGTGGCGCATTTAGTGAAACATGGAATCTGCGCGGCATGGTTGAGGCGGGACTGCCGTCAACGTGGGTACAGGATAACTGTTCCGTTTCAAAAAAGAATGTAGTTCGGGGCATCCACTACCAGGTGATCCAACCGCAGGGAAAACTGGTTCGGGTTACACGTGGCGCGGTGCTCGACGTGGCAGTGGATTTGCGCCACAGTTCACCCACCTTTGCCAGGCATGTTGCCGTGGAACTTAGCGAAGAGAATGGCCAGATGCTATGGATTCCCGAAGGCTTCGGACACGCCTTTCTCGCCCTCACCGATGACGTTGGCTTCGCCTACAAGGTAACTGACTATTACTGCCCCGCAGGTGAACGGACCATCCTGTGGAACGATGCGGATATTGGAATTCCATGGCCGGTCAGCTCAGAAAACGCCATCGTCTCGGAGAAGGATCTGAAAGGCGCGCCCCTGCGCGATGCGGAGGTCTTTGCGTGAGCAATCAACCGCGCATCCTTATTGTTGGAGCCTATGGGCAGGTTGGCGTCGAGTTACAGCGCAGCTTCGCCGATACCGGTGAAATCGTTTGCCGCGACCGCGACACCGTCGATCTGGCCGTGCCGGATCAGGTGCGCGCAATGGTTCGCGACGCCGCGCCAGACATCATTCTCAACGCCGCCGCATACACAGCGGTAGACCGCGCCGAATCAGAGCCCGAAGTTGCAGCGGCGGTCAACGCACAGGCTCCTGCCATCCTCGCCGAAGAAGCACAGCGCACGGGCGCACTGCTGGTGCACTACTCCACTGACTATGTCTTCGACGGCTCCAAGCCAAGCCCATGGGCGGAGACGGACCAGCCCAATCCGCTGAATGTTTATGGGGCAACCAAGCTGGCTGGGGAAGAAGCCATCCAGCAGGTGGGCGGAAAATATCTGATCTTCCGTACAAGCTGGGTCTTCGGCCCCCACGGCCAGAATTTTCTCCTAACCATGCTCCGCCTGGGCCGCGAGCGCGATTCGCTCAACATCGTGGACGACCAGATCGGCGCGCCGACAACGTCCATCGAACTGGCCAATGCGACGCACGCCATTGTCAGCAGCGTTTTGAACGGTCAATTCGGCGCTGTCTCCAACTGGGCCGGTCTCTATCACATGACCTGCGGCGGTTCGGTTTCCTGGTGCGGTTTTGCTCGGGCCATCTTCGCGCGCGCACAGGCTCTTCTGGATGGAAAGATGCCAGTGGTCCATCCTATTTCAACGAGCGCATATCCAACTCCGGCCAAACGTCCGCATAACTCATGCCTATCAAATGAGAAGCTACTTACATGCTTTGCAATCCGCCTCGCTCCCTGGGAAACTGCTCTGGATGAGGCATTGCGCAGGCTGGCGCAGCCGCAGCAGTCAGCTTGAGATTCGCGAGGAGCAGGGAGATAGAAAGGTTGGGCAACCCGATTCTGCGGAATCAGGCTGAACCGCCGTTCAACTTTCAACGATGGTTGGGAGATCCTCGGGAATCATGGCTGCCGCACACTGCGGGCGGGAACGCCAACGACAGTGTCTCCAGTATCGACCGAGGCCAGCACCACTGCATTTGCACCAATGACCGCATGATCTCCTATGCGAATGCCTCCTAGCAGCTTTGCACCGGCACCAATGATGACCTCATCGCCAACCTCTGGTCTCAACGAGGTATCAAAGCCCATATCGACCGCCTTTGCCCCCAACGTTACATTCTGGAAGATCGTCACATTCGAGCCTATCCGCCAGGCGCCAATCACAGTGCCTGAGGTGTGAGGCAAAAACAGCCCAGGACCGATCTCGCACCGAGGTGAGACCTCCAGACCGAAGAGCACAATGTTCAGGTAGGTACACAGTTGCGGAAGAACTGGAACCCTGCGGAGCATTGCCGCGCGGGAGAGTCGCGCGATGACGAGGGGCAGAAATCTGGGATGAAGCAGGCGAAGCAATAAAAGGTATGCTGGCCTTTGGCGCCCGGAACAATTGAGGTCCAACTGACGATCGAGATCGGCGCGTAATAGCGATACAAGCATGGACGCTTTCCTCCACTTACTAACCGGACCTTCTTCATGTGACGGCTCGACCGTGTACTTGGCCGAACGGATACGGTCCTTTTACAGTTTCTCTTTTTTGTTCGCCGTCAAAGTTGGCCCAACAGCATCGTTGAACCTCGCTCGCCCTTGGTCCTCGGCTCAAGAGGTACCTATTGCCCCTTCGGAACCCGATGCCGGATCTTCCGCAATTCAACTACTTGGACCGCGGGCTACTTGCCGCGCATTCTCTCTGCATCTGGAAGCCCGCCCCCGGATTTGTTGCGAGGAAGCAGGAATTCCCTTCTCTCAAATCCAGATTTTCTGTTTGAGATCGTAGCGCAGAACGATGGTGGCGGGATTGCCGGCCACAACGCAATAGTCGGGCACATCGCGCGTAACCGTGCAGTTGGCGCCAACGACGCAATGCTTTCCGATGCGGACATTGGGCAGAATGACGGCGCCAAATCCAATGAGGGTGCCTTCGCCGATCTCGACTGGAGTTGGCGAAGAGTCGATCCTCTCACCTATCTTCACCGTCTCGTTCACATCCTGAAATGGGTGGGTCGTATCAACGACAGCACAGTTACCTGTTATGGTCACATTGTCGCCTATCACGATGCGGGAGGAGCAGATTATATGGGCATTCTGTTCAATGTTCACATTGCTGCCGATGATTAGCTCCGGGGGGTGCATCTCATCCAGAACAATGGTCTCGATGCGAGCACCGGCGCGAATCATGGTACGTTCCCCGACTGTTACAAAACGCGGGTTGGAGAGCAAAAACGGCTTGTAAATACGGCATCCTCGCCCCACGTGCGCGCAGATATGGCGGTAGTAGAGCGATGTCTTGAAAAGGATATAGGCGCTGTGCAGCAGATTCAGACGATCGTGCCACGGGGTGCGCAGGAGACGAACAACTGCTTTCAATGGATTCATATTTCAAGACCAATTTCCAGGCGGTCGCGCCGCGTCATAGGGACGGGCATGCACAAATAGGGTATCATTGAAACGAGGCGGCCTGAAGACTGTCTGTATCCTCTCATGTCCCTGACATATGACATTGCCGGTGTGGAGAAATGCATGCTACCGGAGCCCCGCCTGCTTGCAAAGGCGCTTGGGATCCGCCTTTTTGAGCAACGTCTGTTGAAGTTGTTCAGCGAGGGACGTCTGTTCGGCACGGTGCATACGTGCATTGGCCAGGAGTGGACAGGCGTAGCCCTGGCCGAGCATCTTCTGCCACAAGACGTTATTTTCAGCAATCACCGCTGTCATGGCCACTATCTGGCGCGCACCGGAAATTATCAGGGTCTCCTGGCCGAAATCATGGGTCGCAAGACTGGGATCTGTGGCGGCCGCGGCGGAAGTCAGCATATTTGTGATGCGAACGTTTTCAGCAATGGCATCCAGGGGGGTATTGTCCCGGTCGCCGCTGGAGTCGCCCTGTCGAAACTGCTGAGCGGCGATGATGGAATTGCGGTGGTCTTCATCGGCGACGGAACGCTGGGCGAGGGCGCCGTTTACGAGAGCATGAATATTGCCTCCAAGTGGGGCCTGCCGCTTCTGATCGTCCTCGAGAACAACCTTTACGCGCAAAGTACATCGCAGCAGCAAACCCTAAGTGGCGACATTGAAGCGCGCGCCGCCGCCTTCGGAATTCCAACGCTGCGCAGCAATACCTGGGAGCCTGAGAAGCTTGTTGAGACCATGGGCGAGGCCGTAGTCACGGTTCGCCGGGATCACCATCCCCTGTTTCTGCGCGTCGACACCTATCGGCTTATGGCGCATTCCAAGGGCGACGACGGGCGCGACAAGACTGAAATTGCCAATTATTGGGAACGCGACATTCTTCATCAGGCGGTCAAGATGCAGCCAGATTTGATGGCTCCGATCGAGACTGAACTGCTGGCCACCTTGGACGCTGCCGTTGATGCAGCCGAGCAATCTCCGCTTGCAGACGAACTGGAGACGGCCATCGAAGAGCCTGCTGCCAGTTGGCAGGAGACAGTGATCGACTCTGGCGATCGGGTAGTGAACCGCATCTATGCAAGCTTGCGCTCGGCACTTGATCGGGATGCGCGCGTGTTTCTGCTGGGCGAGGACATCGAAGGACCCTATGGAGGCGCCTTCAAGGTCACCAAGGACCTGAGTCAGCTCTTTCCTGGGCGTGTGCGCAACACGCCAATCAGCGAGTTAGCCATCGCCGGCATTGCCAACGGACTTGCGCTGGGTCAGCAGCGCCCCGTGCTGGAGATCATGTTTGGAGACTTTATACTCTTGGCCTCCGATCAATTCATCAACCATGCTGCGAAGTTTTCCTACATGTACAACGGGCAGGTGCAGGTGCCGCTGGTCATTCGCACGCCCATGGGCGGCAAGCGCGGCTATGGCCCCACACACAGCCAATCGCTGGAAAAGCACCTGTTGGGGGTTCCCGGAAGCCGTGTGCTGGCGATCCATCACCGATATGACCCTGCCGCCCTTTACGCCAAGTTGTTGAGCGACGAGATAGAGGCAATGCCTACCCTTGTGCTTGAGAACAAGGTTCTTTATGGCGAGCGCGTGTCAGCGGAAGCGGTTGAGGGCTTCAAGTGGTTTCACAGCAGCCATGACTTTCCCGTGAGTTATATGCGCGCCGAGGGGTGCCCGGACGCCACCATCCTTTGCTATGGCGGAATGCTGGCCACCGTTGAAAAGGCAGTCGACAGGCTCTTTGCCGAGCATGATCTGGTAGTGGAAGTGGTCTGTCCCATGCAGATCTATCCGCTCCAAAAGGAAGCCATTCTGCCCCTTGTACAACGAAGCGGAAAACTCCTGATAGTGGAAGAGGGACACAGTTTTTGCGGTTTTGCGGCCGAGCTGATTGCATCGCTCTACGAACTGGATCGGACCCTCTCGATGCGCCGCCTCAGTTCGCATCCGCAACACATCCCCTCCGCGAAGCCGCTGGAGTTAATGGTACTGCCTGGCGTTGAAAAGATAATCGCCGAAACCTTGGGGCTGATCCAATGACAACGACCACTGCTATTGTACTGGAACGCGATAATGTCAACGATGAAACGGTAACGCTTGTCCGCTGGTATGTACAGCATGGGGAAAAGGTGCAAATCGACACCTTGGTGGCTGAAGTTGAGACCAGCAAGGCCAACATTGAGGTTCCTGCACCCGAGGCAGGCTATCTGGTGTGGGCGTGTCCGGCAGGTGCGGAAATCGCGGTGAGCGCTCCGATAGGTTATATCTCCTCGGCCTTGCCCAGCGCCGAGCCGGCATTTGGACCACCTATGGGCGCAGCGCCTGAGTGCGCGCTCCCGGTCGAGCCCGCAAAAATGGCCGCAAGCACTGTGAAGGCGAGCAGCAGCGTGGTTGCGGCTAGGCCCCTTCTCAGTGCCACAACCTTCCCTTCCTCTTCTGACTATCACCAGCGCTTCTCACCGCTGGCGGAGAAGATGATGGCGGCAAATGGTCTGACCAAAGCGGACTTTGCAGGAAAGTCCGCCGTGCGCAAGCGGGATGTGCTGGAGTTATTGAATGGCACCACTGCCCCGGAGCCGCCGTTCGCAGCTGTGAACCGGGCGAGAACTCTCACTTCGAATACCGTGCCTTATCGCGAGGTTCCTCTCTCGAAGATGAAAAATCTGGAGGGACGAATGCTGGCATCTGCGCGCGGCAATTCCGTCCAGAGCGCGGTATCCGTTACTTGCTTTACACGTGGATTGCGGCGCATGGTTGAGCACGAATTGCCTGAAGTCGGCCTTTCAGCAATGATCGTTTATGAGGTCAGCAGGCTGCTGCGCAAGTATCCCACCCTCAATGCTGCTTATCATGAAGGCGTGATGCGGCAATATCTCGACGTACATGTCGGCTATGCGATGGACGACGGTCGCGGCCTCAAGGTGGCAGTCTTGCACAATTGCGATGCGCTGCCACTTCCTGAATGCTCAGAACTGTTGCACACGCTGACAGTGGCGTACATCGAAGACAAACTGACCCCGTCGCTGCTAGGAAACGGAACTTTTACCGTCACTGATTTATCCAATATGGGAGTTTCGTCCTTTCTTCCGTTGATTGTCGAGAATCAGAGCGGCATTCTTGGCGTGGGAGCCGAGCAGTTTGCTCCAGGCAGCGATTGGGGATCCTATACGCTCACGCTGGCTTTCGACCACCAACTCTGCGACGGGCGCACCGCCGCCCTGTTTTTGAACGACCTCAAGGAGCGACTACTCTCATACGAAGAAACACTGCGGAAAGAAAGCACAGATTTAGCCTGTTCCGCGTGCGGGCGAAAGGCCCGGCAGTTGACGCTGTCGAATCACCACCTGCTTCGTTCTGCGGAGCCGGATGGCTATCTTTGCACATTATGCTCGACAGGGTATTAGCCAATGAATGCAGAAGAAGTACGTGTACTCGTATGCTCCATCGCCAAAGCTCCAGCGGAACAGCTTCTCCCCGCGGCCTCTCTCTCGGGTCTTTTGGGAGGATCTCTCGGCCGCGCCAGATTGGATGCAGCTCTGCGCTCCCGCTACGGAATATCCAACCCTGCCGTGTATCGGGCTCGCACCTACAGCGAACTTTGCTCAGCGCTTTGCGCCGGGGCAGGCGGCGAGGCCCCGATTGACTTGCCTTTCGCATCCGATTCCCCGGAAGCGCCTGCCGAGATGCCGGTCGAGGATCACACAACGGTGGGCATTGATTTGGAACGCGTAGATAGTATTCCCGAGGCGGGCGATTATCGGGAAGATGAATTCTGCAAGAACATCTTTACTCCTCGCGAGATAGCGTATGCTCTCTTGCAACCTTCGCCGCGGCAGAGCCTTGCCGCGATGTGGTGCGCCAAAGAAGCATTCCGCAAGGCAGTACCCGCATACTTGGGGTCGGACTGGAATCGGACAGTGGTTTCTCATGCGAATCAGGGAAAACCGTACATCGTGGTGGATGGAAAAACAGCCCCTGGAACTCTCAGCCTGACCCATGCCGGCGATCTTGCATTGGCTGTTTTTGTTGCCGCACCCGCCCCGGTCGCACCACAACCGCTTGTTGATGAACTGCGGACTCAAACCCCGGGCGCACCACCTAAATCAGGTCGCTACGCCCAGGCAATTGCCGTATTGGCCTTGATCTTTTCGCTGTTTGCGTCTCTGTTCTGCATCTTGCGATGATGCGTCGATCTACGACGCATCATCCCATCAGCCGGCTGGAATGTGATGCCGAGACGAGCATGGACGTTTTCTTCCATTTACTGACTGAATTCTTTGTGCGACAGCTCTACCTCATCGCGGGCCGAATCGCTCCAGAAACTCCCACATCCGGGTTCAGCAGCTTGCCGCGATCAGCATCGTTCAGTCTCTCCACTTCGGCCACACTCAGACCATTGCGGCGCTCATAGTCCTTCATGTTCAATAACCACTGGTAATATACATTTTCCAGCACCAGATACAACCCAGCCGCACCTGCCTTGTATCCGCCGCGCAGCAGCAGATTCCATACAACCAGCTTCGCTGAACGAGCGAAGAGAAAGAACATCGTCTTCCAGAGGCTCAATCCACTGAACCGATCGGCTGTCCCGGTGGCCTGCGTGTCGGTGTATCTATCCATGACATTGCAGTAATTCTTCGCAACATAAGATATATAGTGATGTACATAATGCCGCTTTGAGTCGAGAAAGCAGATGCTACTCTCCGGAACGGTGGGAGTACCGAAGAGGTGAATCGTGTTATTCGAGAAGTCGATGGCCTCTTTTCTGAAAATCCGATTCAAGCGATCCGCAAATGCGTCGTAGCAGAACTTTCCATAATAATGATTCTTGCGCGCAATGTTGACGATGCTGTGCTTGCCTGATTCAACCGCCGCAATGATTGCATCCAGAGTTTCGGCACTGACCAGTTCGTCGGCAAATCCCCAGTAGATCCACTCCGTCTGGACAGCGGCCTTGACCCTGCTCACCGTGACTGCGTCCTCAACCCAGCCAGCGTTTTTGTTGAGAAGCACTTCACAGCCATAGGACTTGGCAATCTCCACTGTGCGGTCCTCGCTGTAGTTGTCGACGACCAGTAACCTTCCCCAGGGGAGAAAATTCTTGATCGCCCATTCAAGCCTTTTTTCTTCGTTGTACGTAAAAACTACAAAGGTGATAGCGTCGCTTCTTCTGGCTGTCTTTGCGATTTCCATGGATTTATCTCCGATTGGTAGATCAGGAATGCGACCACAACTGCTTGGGCGGCAACAAGTGGAATCCCGATGGTGTAAGCATTCAAATGATGGAACTGATAGAGCGCCAGGAACATGACCGGAACCACGACGGTGGCAACGACATTAGCCTTGATCTGTTCACGAGTGCATTTGTCGAGCGTAAGTTTGACCACTAGAGCGGCAATGATAAAGTTGCCGGCTTCGATCAAGACCCCGTAGGCTATCAACCATCCATAAGCGGCGAATCTTTCATTGGTGAGCAGCCGGACGAGTTCTGAGCGCAGACCGATGCCCACGCAAAGCACGAATGCTGTCACGATCATCAGGCCACGCAGGTATTTGCCAAGATAAGCGCCTGCGGTCTGATAAACCTTGGGGAGATAAATCTGCTGATAGATGGTTGCTGCTCCGTTCATGCCACTGTTGCCAATCGCCGAGGTGGTGGCAAACAGTCCGACGGTCTCCGAGAAACCAAGAGGCACCAGCACGAGACGATAGCCCTGTAACTGAAACCAGTTGAGCACTGCGGACAGAGAGATCGGAGCGCTGAAATGAAGCACCTCGTGCAGATCGACCCGTTCCGCCTTCCCCTGGAAGCGCCCCAGATAATAACGCGCCCGGAGCATTACTGGCACTCCGACAATGACGTACGACAGCACCGTGGCGATTAGCGGGCTCAAGGGGCCGGCTTGCCCGATCTTAACAATGCCCCAGAAGACCAGCAGTTTGACAGGAATCTCGGCCACCAGCATGCTCACCACAAAGAGTTGGTCTTCCTGGTTGTTGAGAAAGTTCTTCATGGCCGTCGAAGCGTAGAGTGTAACCGCGAGAAACATTGTCACACAAAGCGCGCTCAGAAGGGCGATTTCAAAAAATCCGCACCCCACCGCGCATACCGCAAAGAGGCCCCCCACAATGAGCAAAATCTTTGCATTGAACACAAACAGGCCGGCCAGCGAGCACCCCTTCCGGCCGAGCCGGAAAACTTCCGATTGCTGGAAGAAATCAATCGGCACAAAAAGGAGCGCATTCAGCGAGTAGGAAACTGTCTGATAGAAATAATATTTTCCCAACTGTTCGGGCATGAGGTAATGCGTATAGAGCTTAACCAGCCCTATCTGTCCTAGAATCGCGGCAGCTCGCATTACAATTAGTAATATCTTCTTCTGCATCACTCATCATTTCGTCTTGCGTTTCCAGGCCAGCCAGCAAACAAGAAGGCGTTTTGCCCTTCACAAGAATCCTTTACGACTTTTACAGACCAGGATTGCGCCCCGAGAATATGTGCAACCTTCGCAACTTGCTGGTTCGCGGGGCCCGTTATTTCCTGGCCAGCGCGCCGCTACGTTTGAGGATATTGTCTATGCTGATCCGGAGTCAGTGCGCAAATATTCCTGCGGACCGAAAGCCTCGACGGTAGTCAGATATAGATACATATGTTGATGCAACACGCGCGTTCGCATCAGCATATCACCACCGGACGTGGGCTACGGCAAAGCAGCTCCGCAGCTTGAACGACTCCCTCAATGCTCAGGCCCTGCGCCGCCCGCAACTCCTGCTGCGAGCCAGACACTTTGATTGGGGCTTTGGCAAGGCGCAGCGGCCGAAATGCGGCTGCGCGCCCGCGGACGGCAAGAGTCTCCGCGACGGCAGTACCAAGGCCGCCGGGGCCATGTTCTTCCACCGTTAAAATGGCACCGGTTTGTTCGGCCGCGTCGAGAATGGCCGTAGTATCCAGCGGAACCAGAAACGGCATACTCAAAATGCGTGGGTGAATCCCGCGCCTGCGCAACTCCTCCCCAGCCTTCAAAACAGTGCCCAGCATGCCTCCGATACTGATGACGGTCAGATCACTCCCGTCCGTAATCTGTATGGCTTTGCCCAACTCAACCTTCGTATCCTCCGCATGCAACACCGGCTCACCTGCTTTACCAAGGCGCAGATAGGCCGGACCCGGATGATGGGCAAGAATTGAGGTAATTGCACGCGCTTCAATTGGATCGGCGGGAGCAGCGATCGTAAGATTGGGCATGGCCGACATCACAGCTAGATCCTCGACGCCGTGATGAGTGTATCCATGACTGCCATAGGCAAGGCCACCGCCCACAGCAACAATCTTGACATTCAGATTGTGATAGCAAACGTCATTCCGGATTTGTTCCAGGCAGCGCATCACAGGAAAATTCGCGATGGAATAAGTGAAGACGGTCTTTCCCGTGAGGGCCAGCCCAGCGGCCATGCCGGTCATATTTTGCTCAGCTACACCTGCGTTGAGATAGCGTGCCGGGAACCTGTCCGCAAACACATCGAGCACGTTATATCCCAAATCGCCACATAGAAGCCAAATACGCTCGTCCTGATCTGCAAGCGCGCATAACTGCTTAATAAACGCAGTTCTCATAGCTTCACTCCCAGTTCGCGCATTGCAGCCTCCACCTGTTCGGCGTTCGGCGTTTTGTAGTGCCACGCCAGTTGATCCTCCATGAAGCTCACGCCTTTCCCTTTAATGGTGTTGGCAATCACTACATTTGGCTTGCCCGGTTCAAAGGGAACTGCCGCGAAGGTTTCAACAAGTTTCTGCATATTATGGCCATCCACCTCGCGCACCGCCCACCGAAAGGCGCGGAATTTGTCGGCCAGTGGATCCAGATCGAGTACTTCCTTCACGCGTCCGTAACTCTGGATTTTGTTGTAGTCCACAATCAACAGCAGGTTATCCAACTTGTGTTGGGGAGCAAAAATCACTGCCTCCCAATTCGATCCTTCATCCAGTTCACCGTCGCTGCATAGAACAACGGTCCGAAAGGGCAAGCTCTCCCGCTTTGCCGCCAAGGCTATACCACACCCCACGGGCAGCCCGTGGCCGAGCGATCCTGATGACAACTCCACGCCTGGCACGCCGCTGGTGATATGCCCGGTTAGGCGTGAGCCAGACTTGCAGTACGTTTCCAATTCGTCGACGGGGAAAAAGCCACGTTCCGCCAACGCAGCATAAACCATAGACGCTGCGTGTCCCTTGCTCAGGATAAAACGATCGCGCTCCGGCCAGTCGGGATGCGCTGGATCGATCCGCAAGGTATTCCAGTACAGACATGCGACAATATCCGCAATGGAAAGACAACTACCGAGATGAGAGGCCCCGGACTTATGCACCATGAGAACGGAGCGGGCGCGCAATTTCTGGGCAATTCCCTTCAGATCATCAACTTTTGGCTGCATGCATCGCTCCTTGATTCTTATACCATTCTACGGTTTTTCGAATTCCTTCCGGCAACGATATTGCCGGAAGCCATCCCGTGGCCGCTTTCAGGCGGCTAACATCCGCAGAAAGATTCATCACTTGATCGCAGCGATAGGGTACTTCGCCGAACCCGAGCGGTAGCGCTGGATCAATGGAATCTCGCACTTGTGAAATAAACTCGCGCAAGATACAAGGAGTCCCTGAACCAAGATTAAAGACCCCGGCAGCATGGCTTTCAAGGGATGCGCACAATGCGTTGGCCACATCGGTAACGTAAAGATAGTCCCAGACTTGATCGCCAGCAGTCAAAGCTGGCTTCTCGCGGCGCATGAGCGCCCGGATTAGACCTGGAACCATGTGGCGCTCGTCATCCCCTGGCCCATAAGCAGAGAAAAGACGCAACCAGACGAAGCGCATTTCCGCGACGGAGCAAAGCGGTTTCAACAAAATGCCTAGCGCCAGCTTTGCCGATCCATACGCGGTCACGGGAGCCGTTGGCATATCCTCACGCAGCACCCCGGGATGGGGGCCATACTCTGCCTGGGAACCAACTCCAATAAGAACCTTGCATCCTGTATTGCGCAAAACCTCCCAAAGCTCCAGACTATGGATGACGTTGCCAGTTATCTGCTCAGTACCGTTGCGATGTTCTGCGGTTACACCTGACCATGCCAGATGAAAGGCGGCGTCGACAGGTTCGCGCTGGAGGGCTCTCTGCAACTCCGATGTGTCCTCCAAACTGCCATGCACAACGGAAACACGAGAAAGGCAGTCTTGCAACCGCTCAGTGCGCGAACCGGAACGCAACAGGATCACTACCGAATGTTGGCGGGCTAGCAATTCGCGCACAAGATGAGATCCGAGAAAGCCTGATCCCCCCGTTACGAGACAGCGCATTGTTTTGACACCTCGTTGAGGCTATCCACCATGTAGTCGAGCATTGGATTCGTCAATCCCGGATACACGCCGATCCAGAACACGTTCTCCGTGATGAAATCGGAGCCTGCAAGATCTCCAATGACCCGCTTCTCGATGTCCCTATAAGCCGGCTGCCGCAGCATATTGCCCCCGAACAACAGCCTGGTCCCAATCTTCCGCAAGTTAAGAAACCGGATAACGTCGTCTCTTTTCAGGCCTGACTCTGGGCGCACCGCAATCGGAAAGCCAAACCAGCTTGGCACTGACCCGGCTGTTGCCTGGGGCAGCATAAGCACCGTCGACAGCGGCTGCAACTTCTCGGTCAGGTAATCGAAGTTGCGTCTCCGTGCCGCAATGAAGCCTTCCAGCTTCTCTAACTGTGCCACCCCGGCAGCGGCCTGCATATCGCTCACTTTGAGGTTATAACCAATGTGTGAGTAGGTGTACTTGTGGTCGTATCCGTATGGCAGAGTTCCCAGTTGCCAGTCAAAGCGCTTACCACAGGTATTATCTTTACCCGGCGCACACCAGCAGTCGCGGCCCCAATCGCGAAACGACTCAATGAGTTTGGTAAGTTGTGGCCGATTGGTCGCGACGCATCCTCCCTCACCCATCGTGATATGGTGCGCGGGATAGAAGCTGAACGTGGCTATATCGCCGAAGGTTCCGACGCGCCTTCCACCAAAGGTGGAGCCGAGCGCATCGCAACAATCCTCGATCAACCAGAGATTGTGCTTACGCGCAAACTCGGAAACCGCAGCAACATTGAAGGGATTTCCCAATGTGTGTGCGAAGATCATGGCCTTGGTCCGCGGACTCAGCGCCTTCTCCAACTGGGAAACATCCACATTGTAGGTTCCCAACTCGACATCCACGAAGACAGGCACCAGTTGGTTTTGCACAATGGGATTCACTGTCGTAGGAAATCCCGCTGCCACCGTAATGACTTCATCGCCCGGTTTGAGTTGTCTTTCTCCGAGTGTCGGAGACGTCAACACCGAAACCGCCACCAGGTTTGCAGAGGAACCGGAATTCACCAGCCGCGCGTCGCGCACTCCGACGAACTTTGCAAACTTGAATTCAAACAGCTCGGCAAATCTACCGGCTGTCAGCCAGAAATCGAGCCCTGAATCAACAATCGCGAACATGTCGCTGTCGTCAAACACCCTCCCCGAGACTGGAACTGGCGACTCTCCAGGCGTAAACAATTTTGCAGAGTGAGCTTCTCTGTAATACTCGGTTGTAAGCTGCTTAATCTCTGCTCGTATTTCGTCTTTTCGACTGATGCTCACGCGTGTACTCCACTATTCTCTGTTTGGGTTGAGGCGTTCAATTGCAGGCATTCATCATAGCTTCTGATTTGACTCCTCGTAAAGGCTTGCATATCCTGCCCTCGAAGCCTGGCTTGATACCAGGAAGAAGTCATTGCCAGCGCTTGCTTTAGCCGAAGCTGCGGCCGCCATCCCAGGCGCACAGCGGCCTTGGAGCAATCCAGCTTCAAGTGTTGCGCCTCATGCGGCTGCACACCATCCTCAAGATCCCACCTCGCGCCCGCTCCCCAGGTCTCTGCCAGTTCGCGCACGATCCATTCAACCGGCTGCGCATCGGATTGATCCGGACCAAAGTTCCATGCTTCACCGCACCCGGCTCCCTGTTCGCAAAGCGACTCTGCTACTGCAAGATAGCCCCGTAGCGGCTCAAGCACATGCTGCCAGGGGCGGATGGCATGGGGGTTGCGAATCCGCACCGCACGCTCCTCCATAAAAGCTCGCATGATGTCCGGGACAAGCCGGTCTTCGGCCCAGTCTCCTCCACCGATCACGTTGCCTGCGCGAACCGACGCAAGAGCAACTCCATGCCGGCTGTAGTCTGCGGGATTGAAAAACGAATTTCGATAGGCAGACACAACGAGCTCCGCACAAGCCTTGCTGTTGCTGTACGGGTCGTATCCGCCGAGCCGGTCCGTCTCACGATAAGGCCAAATCCACTCTTTGTTCTCGTAGCACTTATCTGTAGTGATGACCACCACTGCGCGTACCGAATCGCATCCCCGGACAGACTCAAGCACGTTCACCGTGCCCATCACGTTTGTTGCATAGGTACTGACAGGATCCTCGTAGGACTTGCGCACCAATGGCTGCGCTGCCATGTGGAACACAATTTCGGGCCTATGTTCCTGAAGTCTCGCCTTGACGCATTCCAGATCACGAATATCCGCAATCTCAGAGCGCATCCCCTGTGCCACACGGGCCTCTTTGAACAAGCTGGGATCGGTCGGAGGATCCAGGGCGAAGCCACACACCTCCGCTCCGAGTTGCTCAAGCCAGAGAGAGAGCCAACTGCCCTTGAATCCCGTATGCCCGGTAAGAAAGACTCGACGTCCATGCCAAAAGCTCATGACCACACCTTCCACGGAGCCTTGCCTGCAGCCCAGAGATCCTCAAGCACTTGCCTGTCATGAATCGTATCCATGGGCTGCCAGAATCCTGCGTGATGAAAAGCGGAAACCTGGCCATCGCGCGCAAGCTGTTCAAGGGGTTCGCGCTCCCATATGGTCGCATCGCCATCGATATACCTGCCCACCTTCGGAGACAGGACAAAGAATCCGCCATTAACCCACTGGCCGTCTCCACGGGGCTTTTCCGTGAAGGAACTCACATGTGAGCTGGAATCAATTTCTAGCGCGCCGAATTTTCCCTTCGGCTGCGTTGCAGTGAGCGTAACCTGCGTTCCCTGCTGGCGGTGAAACTCAATCAATTTCGAGATGTTTACATCCGCCACTCCGTCGCCGTAGGTAAAACAAACCGCTTCTTCCCCGGCGACATACGGCAACACTCTTTTCAGGCGACCTCCGGTCATGGTGCTTGCACCGGTATCCACCAGCGTTACGCGCCATGGCTCGCAGTGATTGTTGTGGAACTCTAAATGGTTAGTCGCAAGGTCAATCGTTACGTCAGAGGAGTATAGAAAGTAATTTGCAAAAAACTCCTTGATGATATGTCCCTTGTATCCAAGACAGACGATAAAGTCGTTGATGCCATAGGCGGAATAGCTCTTCATGATATGCCAAAGAATAGGCTTTCCGCCTACTTCGACCATCGGCTTCGGCTTGAGGGATGTCTCCTCACTCAAGCGACTCCCAAGCCCACCTGCAAGGATTATGGCCTTCATACGTTCCTCTCCCTTAAAAAACACATCCGCACTATAAGGCTGCATGATTCCAGCGATTGCCAAAGGGTGTGGGCGTTTCTTCTGCCTCAGAGCCAATCCGAGAGATTACCTCGCTACGTCGCACAAAAAATGAAGTCCGCTGAAACTCCTCACGTTCATTCCTCGTCAAAGAGTTCCATATTCAAAGGTACACATGAGTCAATGTTCCGCATTTTCAGCCCGCCCCACGCAGGTCCATTGGCGCTGGTTTCATGACCTCCAGGACGATTCCTGAGCGGAAAGAACGGCCTTTCCTGCCGATCGTTTGAAGAACAGTTCCTTCTTCAGGAAGGCCAGTTTGCCGCTCACCTCTACATCGGCCTTCATTCGCATAAAGCCCGCCTGAAGAAGGGCCATGAAAAGTCCGATGAAGAACCCAACGGCAGTAGCTACGATCACGATGAGGCCGCGCCTGGGAGAGGTTCGATGATCGGGAGCAACAGCAGCATCAACGACCTGAATGAGAGCTCCCTGCTTCGCCTCATCAAGCTTGGCAGCTTCAAACTGCCGCGCCAAAATATCGAAAATCGTTTCGTTGTACTTTACGTCGCGCAGTTTGCGGACGTATTCGAGGCCCGCCTCGGGAACCTGCCCCTTGGGAACGATGAGCCCACCACTGGCGCTGTCCTCGGAGCCTCCCAATTTAGCCAATTGGGCCTGCAGGCTGTTCAGTTCCTGCTGTGCTTGCACGACCTCGGAATTCTCGCCGGTTGCATACGTCCGCATCCCCTGAATTTGCACTTCTTTTGCTGCGACCTGTGCATGAAGAGAAGCAGCCGATTCAATAAGGGCTCGCGCCTGGTTGTCGAGCTGAATCACGCCCGTCTTCTGTTCGGTCTGTTTCATCGCCTCTTCGGCGTTGGCCAAGTTATCCTTTGCCTGTTCAAGCTGCTGCTTGAAGAATAGTGCGCGCTGAGAGGCTTCCGTGATGGCAAGATTCTGAGACTGGAGGCGAAACTGATCGACATAGCCGTTAGCAAGATCCGCGGCGCGGCGAGGATCGCGATCCTCGACCGAGATGTGGATCATGCCGTCTTTTGCGCTCCCGTCTACGGTCGCATAATGTTCAAAAGCCTTGCGCGCATCGGAGGGATACTTTGCGTGGTACTCCTGCATCAGGCCGAAATGCTGCACCATGGCGTCTTCGATGGTGCGGCTCTTGAACATGGCAACGAACATGTCGTTCGGGTTTTTCAGACCGAGACTGCCACCGGCCAGCGCAGCCATGCCGCCAAGATTCCCGAGTTGGGAGGCGAGTGCGGCACCCATCGAGGAACTCTGCTGCGGGGGCAGCAGGGTTACAGAGGCGGTGTAGCGTAGGGGAAGAACCAGCGAGACAATGATAGCGACGATTGCGAAGACTGCCGTAACCCCGAGGATAATATGCTTCCGCTCGGCGAGAACGATCAGTAAATCCAGCAGAGAGATATCGTCGTCCTTTGCATCCTGCCCTGGAATGGCTGGGATGGGCGGAGTATCGGCGTGCTCTTGCAGTTCGGAAGATGAAACACTTGTAGGCATGGAATCCTGCCGGATCTCGGATTTGATTGCACTTCGGCCTTCATTCTACAGGCTGAAACCTCGTGTTGCACACTCTGTGCGTCGCGGACGGTAGCGAGACCAGTGTGAGGCGAGCGCGCTATCAACATGGATTGCGACAAGCGTTCTTTCCTCGTTCTCAAGATACGAAGCCGTTCATTCAAGCAGCGAAGCGCGTTCATACTGTCCAACGGGGGAGGATGACATTCCCGGAATCGCTGAATCCCAAGCCGAGGCACAGAGGCCGGAGTCAAGGCTCTTCGACCGCGAAGGCGGCGCGCCGGGCGCGGCATTGACGCCGGCCGGGCCTCGGCTACACCCGAATATGCGGGGGAATATCAGTCAAATCGGCAGCCCTGTCTTCCTGTGCCAGCCCCCCGGTCTCGTGTCCAGGCTTCGGGTATCGGAACTGAAACCGGACTTGCTCCGCCAGTCATAGCTTGTCTTCAGGTTCAGGGAAGAAATACACCCACTTTCGCACCGTACAAATGGGCGATATGTCGTTTCATGTATACTGTCCGCGCCTTGGCGTTCGCGGGCAAATGGAATCCAAAACAGAGACGGAGTCCGGCGGCAACAGCCGGAGTTCCGTGAATGGAAGGATAAATTGAAAGCGTTTTCACGTCGCGACTTGCTCAAATCCTCTTTGCTGGCTCCCGCAGCCGCAGTTCCCTCCTTCAACGCCTTCGGAGCCGCCCTGCAGGCTACGCACGAAGCCGCCGGGCCACTCTCTACCCATAAGGCAGCCCCTGCCGCGCCCGCATCGGCGCAGCCAGGCACCGACCGCCAGCGCCTGCTCCTCGATTTTGGCTGGCGTTTCCACTTTGGCCACGCCGCCGACGCCGCCAAGGATTTCGGCTTCGGCGGAGGACGCTCCGGCAGCTTCCAAAAAACCGGCAACTTCATGCCCGCCGGTACGCTGGCCTTCGATGATGGCGACTGGAAGCCCGTCGACCTGCCGCATGACTGGGCCGTCGACCTGCCCTTCGTCCACGACCAGGCGCTCACCAGCAAAGGTTTCCATCCGCTCGGCCGCAACTACCCTGAAACCAGCGTCGGCTGGTATCGCCGCGTCTTTGAGATCGACGCCGCCGACGCAGGCAAGCGCATCTCGCTCGAATTCGACGGCGCCTACCGCGAGACGATGGTCGTCCTCAACGGCTTCTACATCGGCCGTCACAGTGGCGGCTACGATCCATTCCGCTTCGATGTCACCGACTTCGTCAATCCCGGCGGCCGCAACGTCCTGCTCGTTCGCGTTGACGCCACCTCCTCTGACGGCTGGTTCTACGAGGGCGCCGGCATCTACCGCCATGTTTGGCTGGTCAAGACCCATCCCGTGCACGTCAAGCAGTGGGGCACATTCGTCCACTCCCAGGTAAAGCCCGGCTCCGGCGCTCTCTCCATCCGCACCGAGCTTGCGAACGATACGCCCGAGGCCAAGGACGCCCGCGTTGTTTCCACCGTGCTCGATCCCGCCGGCAAGGAAGTGGGTAAAGCTGTTACCGCCTCGGTCTCCATTGCCGCCAGCGGCGAAGCCACGCTCGAGCAGCAGCTCGTCGTCAGCCAGCCACGGCTCTGGTCGCTCGAAGAGCGCAATCTCTACACCCTCGTCACTGAGGTCCGTTCCCATGGCGAGGCCGTTGACCACTATGAAACCCGCTTCGGCATTCGCTCCATTCAGATGGACCCCGCCCGCGGCCTGTTGCTCAACGGCAAGCCCGTCAAGGTCAAGGGAACCTGCAATCACCACGATCACGCCGGCCTCGGCGTGGCCTTGCCCGACGCCGTCCAGTACTACCGCATTGGCAAACTCAAGGAGATGGGCTCCAACGGCCTGCGCACTTCCCACAATCCGCCCACGCCCGAGCTGCTGCAAGCCTGCGACGACCTCGGCATGCTGGTCTTCGCCGAGACCCGCATGATGTCGTCCAACCCCGAGGGCCTCGCCCAGTTCGAGAACCTCGTGCGCGGCGCGCGCAACCACCCCAGCGTCTTCATGTGGTCCATGGGCAATGAGGAAGGAACCGCGAATTCCGAGCGTGGCGTGGGCATTCTCACCGCCATGAAGGCCGTGGCCACCCGTCACGATGGCTCCCGGCCGGTCTCGATTGCACCCACCGGCGCCATCGGCTCAGGCGGCCTCGCCGTTGGCGACGTGGTCGGCTACAACTATATGGATCCCGGCGCCGCGGCTTACCACAAGGCGCATCCCGACAAGCCGGTCATCGGCACTGAGACGGTCAGCGCCGTCTGTACCCGCGGCATCTACATCACCGACCCCGCCAAGGGCTACGTCAGTTCCTACGATCCTTACACCACAACCGGCCGCGCCTCTGCCGAGGGTTGGTGGCGCTTCTGCGACGCCCAGGAATGGTTGGCTGGCGGCTTTGTCTGGACCGGCTTTGACTATCGCGGCGAGCCCTCGCCCAACGGCTGGCCCAACATCAGCTCCCAGTACGGCGTCATCGACCTCTGCGGATTCCCCAAGGACACATTTTTCTATTACCAGTCCTGGTGGACCGCGAAACCCGTGCTTCATCTGTTCCCCCACTGGAACTGGCCGGGCTACGAGGGCAAGCAGATCGCCGTCTGGGCCCACTCCAACATGGACAAGGTCGAGCTGTTCCTCAACGGCCAGAGCCTTGGCACAAAGGAGATTGCGAAGGACCAGCACGCGGCCTGGAATGTGACCTACGCCCCCGGCGTTATCGAGGCCCGCGGCTACAAGAATGGCAAGCTCGCCCTCACCGTGCGCCGCGAAACCACAGGCAGCGCCAGCGCCCTCGCTCTCTCTGCCAACCGGTCTGAGGTTGCGGCCAACGGCGAAGACGTCGCCATGGTCGCCGTCGAAGTCCGCGACGCCCAGGGCCGCCTGGTTCCCATCGCCGACAACGACATCACCTTCAAGGTCACCGGCGCGGGCAAGCTGATCGGCCTCGGCAACGGCGATCCTACTGACCAGGCTCCCGACAAGGGCTCCGAGCGCAAGGCATTCTGCGGCCTCGCAATGGCCATCGTGCAGTCGGCAAAGACCGCGGGCGCCATCACGGTCGAGGCTGTCGCGCCGGGTCTTGCTTCAGCCACGCTCACCCTGCCGGCCAAGGCCGCCACTCTTCGCCCGCAGGTTTCGGTCTGGGAGCGTGCGGTGCCCCAGGGCGCCGGCGCCACCGGTCTCTGGCGTCCGGAGGGCATGTTCTCCGGCGGTGTCTTCATTCTGGAGCAGCAAGGAACGGTGCTTACTGGCTCGGTTGAAGGCATGGGAGGCAGTTGGGCCGGGGGCAACGATTCCGCCCAGCACATCGAGGAAGGAAAGGTCGAGGGCAACGCCATCAGCTTCAAGCTTGGCGGCACCACCTACTCCGGCACTCTTGGCAGCGACCGCATCGAGTGTGTCCGTTCACCCGGCCGCGGCGGGCCGGGGCGTACAAGGCCCAACCCCCTTGAACTGGCCGACAAGAGCCTGGCGATCGGCCCCGCTCCCGACGGCGCCGATCCTTCCAGCGGCAGCGGCGGGCCAGGGCGTCCGCAGACCATCCCTCCGCTCGTTCTGCGCCGGGTCAACCGCTAAGTCTCTGGCAACTTGAAGTTGTACCAACGATGGGTGCCCCAGGTCCCGATTTTGGGACCTGGGAAAGCACGACCTTAGGTACGAAATTATGCTGTCCGAGACCTAGTATCCTGAGTCTGAAGTCCGCATCAGAATTGCACTGTCATCTTGAGCGTAGTTCGGCCAGCTTTTTGGCCAAACGGAGTCGAAAGATCTGCAGTTGTTCTTCAACGAATCTCAGATTCACCACACTAGTATGGTGAATCTGAGATTCGTTGCACATTTACACGAAGCTGAGGTATAGCCATCTTGCGGAAAATGCAGATCCTTCGACTCGCTGCGCTCGCTCAGGATGACAGCGTTATTGTTTAATGAATTTCAGATTCTGGATGCTGGAGCGTTTTCAATTCAAGAGATAACTTGAACTCCGCCGTGCCCCATCCTTTGTGCGTTCTTTGCACAAAGGGTGGGAAACCGCGGATGCCCATCTGAACCGTTATAGCGATTCTCCAATTGCTGTACACCGAAGCCACTGCTGCCGAGTGGCTTTTACCTCAACGGGGTCCCCAGCGACGGGTCTTTGTCGCTGGGGTGGAAGTAAAAGCCACCTTGCATGGAGTCCACTGTCCGGCACAGTTTGGACCTCCGGATTTTTTCTTGCTCACAAATCAGTTTGTTTTGCGCGTGCGCCACGCCAATACATCATCAGGCCGATCAGGATCGAGACAGCGGTGCCCGTCACCAGCTTCAGTTCAAATCCCAGCTTGCTCAAGGAATCGCCGGGCGGCACGAGCGAAACAAGAATGCCGATCAGCACGACGATGAATCCCAAGCCGCCGCAGATCCAAACGCCGGCAATTCCTCCAGGCACCAGAACGGCGTGTGGATTTTCCTTGCGGTCTTTGCGGCCCGACAGCTTGATGACCGCCGCGAACATGTACAGGTAGGGGATGAAGTAGAGAATGATGGCGGCATCGACCAGCAGTTGATAGGCGCCGCGTGTTGTCTCGCTGATCTGGCTCGCCAGCAGGACGAGGCCGGATATCGCGGCCTGCGCGAGGATGGAGACATAAGGGGTCTTCCAGCGGGGA
>Ga0181520_10004356_pt1 | contig 23732 bp, 11 predicted proteins | sample PEATcosm2014_Bin_29_FD_132451 | JGI IMG/M metagenome (GOLD analysis project Ga0181520, IMG submission 132451) | Peatland microbial communities from MTU Mesocosm Facility, Houghton, MI, USA - PEATcosm2014_Bin02_30_metaG | ecosystem: Environmental > Terrestrial > Soil > Wetlands > Peat | place...
ATTCCCGCTGGTGCGACTCGTTCGTTCCGTTTCTTGCTGGCATGGCATTTTCCCAATCGCACTGCGGCGCGCTGCGGTTGGGAGGCTCCCAAGGGACAGGAAAACGCTCTTCTCGGCAACCACTACTGCACACAATTCAAAGACGCATGGGCAGCCGCAGAATACGCCGCAGCCCATCTGCCAGAACTGGAGCGCGGAACGAGGGAATTTTCATCCGCGCTCGAGCGCTCAACGTTGCCAGCCGCTGTCAAGGACGCAGCCAGCGCCAACTTGAGCACGCTGGTTTCGAACACCAGCTTCCGCATTGCCGACGGAAGCTTCCCTGGTTTTGAGGGCTGCGGAGACAAAGGCGGGTTGGGTTTCGGCACATGCTCGCATGTTTGGAATTACGAGGTAGCCACGCAATTTGTGTTTCCCACGCTGGCGCGATCCATGCGCGAGACCAACTTTGGCTACGCAACCGATGCCGATGGTCACATGGACTTCCGCCACAAGTTACCTCTAGGCTTTGAGCACTGGGGCGCGGCGGCGGCGGATGGCCAGATGGGACAAATCGTCAAGCTCTATATGGATTGGACGATGTCGGGCGACAACGAATGGCTGCGGAGGCAATGGCCTGCGGCCAAGCGAGCGCTGGCTTACGCATGGCGGCCGGGAGGTTGGGACGAACGCAAATCGGGCGTGATGGACGGCGTGCAGCACAACACCAACGATGTGGAATTCTATGGTCCCAACTCGATGTGCAGCACCTGGTACCTGGCTGCTCTGCGGGCTACTGCGCGGATGGCCGAAGCCATGGGCGATGGGGAGACGGCGCGGGAATGTGAGCGAATGTGCGAACAAGGAAGCCGATGGATCGACGCCAATCTTTTCAATGGCGAGTTTTACGTGCAGCAGATTCGCGGCATTCCGCCAGACAAGATTGCCAGCGGATTGATTGAAGGCATGGGCGCAAAAGACACGTTGCACCCGGTATTCCAATTGGGCGACTGCTGCTTCGCGGACCAGTTGATCGGACAGAACATGGCAACCGTGGCCGGACTTGGGGATCTGCTAGATCCGGAGCATATCCGCATTGCGCTCAAGTCGATTTGGCAATACAACCGACGGCAGGACCTGGCCCACTACGCCAGCGTGCAGCGTGTTTACGCGCTGAATGACGAAGCCGCGATCATCAATTGCGATTACAGGAAAGGAACACGGCCAGAGGTGCCGATGCCCTACTACTCAGAGAACTGGACGGGGCTTGAGCACTCCTTGGCGGCGCTCATGATTTCGCACGGCATGGTTGCCGAAGGCGTGGAGACTATTGAGAATGTCCGCCGCCGTTACGACGGCGAGAAGGCCAATCCGTATGACGAGAGCGAGTATGGCCGCCACTATGCGCGGGCCATGGCAAGCTGGGCCGCAGTTCCGATGCTTTCGGGGTTCCAATTCAACGCCCGGTCTGGGCGGATGGAACTGGCCCCAAGAGTCTCGGAAAGAGACTTCCGGTGCTTCTGGTCGGCTGCAAGCGGGTGGGGCAGCTTTGAGCTGGGCGCGCAAGGATTGTCTTTGGAGGTTGTTGCCGGATCGGTATCGTTGAAAGAATTGATGCTTGCTCCGTTTGCGGCCGGGGCCAATCTGCGCGTCACCAGCGGAGAATTGGAAGTGGAGCATCGCGCTTCGGCAGAGGGAAGCGGCGTAGTGGTCCGGTTTCCCAAGGCGGTTACGGTTGATGCGAAGCAGCCTTTGCGCGTTAGGACGGTTTGATCCTGGGAAACGAAGTTGGTTTGCTTCCTAAAGAGCGGGGATTGCGTGAAAAAAGCTGTGCCTTTTGAGAGGGCTTGTGGACGCCTGGAGGTTCATTTGCGAATATGCAGATTCTTGAAGATTCTCAGCTTGTTGGTTGCGCTGCCGGTGCTCGCTGCCGCGCAGCAGCCGGCGCCGGCCACTTGGAAGGCCAAAGTTGCCCAGACCATGCCATTACTGGGCCACAGGAACTGGATTCTTGTTGTGGATTCGGCTTATCCGCTGCAAACCTCGGCGGGCGTTGAGACTGTCGAGACCAACGCCAGCCAGGCAGAGGTAGTTGGATATGTCCTGGATGTTCTCAACCATTCAATTCACGTCCGGCCCGACATCTACATGGATGCCGAGTTGCCGTTTGTGCCCGACCAGGACGCTCCGGGCGCGTCGGCCTACCGGGAGCAGATTGGCAGGCTGCTCCATGGCTACAAGGTTCAATCGCAGCCGCATGAGCAGATCATCGCCCAGATCGACGAGGCTGGGAAACTCTTCCATGTGCTGGTGCTGAAAACCAACACGGCAATTCCTTACACTTCGGTCTTTATCCGGCTGAACTGCAAATACTGGAGCGATGATGCGGAAAAGCGTCTGCGAGGAAAGATGAGCGCGGGTGCTGCGCAGCACGCACAACCGTCCCAATGAACCCGTAGATCGATGAATCGGAAGGAAAATGAATCACTTCCGGCGGGGCGTCGCTCAAGGTCATGAGCTTTGATATACTCATTAAGTTCACACCGTGCGGGGGTGGCGAAATTGGCAGACGCACTAGCTTGAGGTGCTAGCGCCCACAAGGCATAGGGGTTCAAGTCCCCTCCTCCGCACCAAAGAAAATAAGAGACTTACCAAAGGGTCAGCCAAAAGCTGGCCCTTACTTTTTGGCGCCTGTAGCTAAGATTGTAGCTACGATGCTCCCTTGTCCCCTTCAAACACCGCCAGTCGCAGCATCCGAAGCCTGCGTCTCCGCCGGGCACCACGAAACACCGGAAGGACGAAGCAATGCATCTTTTGCCTGCAGATACCTCGTCCGAAGTTTATGAGGATTCATACTACTGGCGCCCGGATGCCGATGTCGGCCGCAAGAGGGCGAGGAGGACTGGCAAGAGTATCCGGTTACTCTTCGAGAGTTTCTCTGCGAAAACATTCGCTTTTCGTTTGCCTATAATACTCTGATGCACTCCGAGCCATGCAAGTATCGGGTGTACCAGTCTTTCCAGGAGCGGGATGGTTGGCAATGTCATTTTCTGGAAGAGGATCTTCAGACCCCTCTGCCCAAACGCTTGCGTTTCAACTCGGCGGACAAGGTGATCGAGCTGGTAGAACACGGCGGCGGCTTCACCGATCAAGAGTCGCGGCTGATGGTGGATCAGGGGATATCGATAGGGCGGGGTGGGGTGTTTCTAAATCTGTCGGACGAGCAGCACGTGAAACTCAAGAGATCATTGGATTCCAAGGCTCTTGGCAGCCGACCTACAGGTTATCAATCCTACATACGCTTTTGATTATAAAGACGATAAAGGAGATGACGCGGCGGATTACTGCAGATCTCTGCAAAATCTCCAACCCCCGCCCAACCGTGAGGAAGGCCTTTCCAGACCTGTTGCAGGAGAAGTGCAAAGTCGAAAATGAGAGCCCCTCCTGGGCTGTACGAGACGTCTTTACGGCCAATGATTCGAATGCTTTAGGTCAACCCTTCCTGATGGTCTTCATGTATGGATTAAAGCATGCAAGCATGAAATCACTCACGGAGGGGGAAGTCGAGTTGGATGGCCGCCAACTTCGCCGCCGTAACGTCATTTGCTGGCCAACGCACCTGCAGCGGCGCACGCTTTCCTTCAGGCGCCGGCTTGCCCTGCTTTGGCACCGTAGCGAGCGCCGTGGTCTTAGCTGCTCTGGGAATGGGTTGGGCGGCGGTGAGCCTTCTTCTAGTGCCATTACCTTAGACATGTAGTTCTACCTCCTGTGGGGATCGCCGAATTTCTTGCGCCCCCAGGCGTACACGAAGAACGAGGAATAGAGCAGGCTGCCACCCACCAACACCCACATCATCGGCCGCACGGTCGCCTCCACGTGAACGATGGCGTAAGAGGATGCCGGCACAAAGCCGGCAAGGATGAAGCTCACCAGCCAGTTCAAAGGATTGCCGCGACGGAAGGCGGCCAGCACCTGGTTCAAGATCTCGCCTTGGTACGCCGGTTCCTCGGGGGTGATCGCGGCGTTGGCCGCCTTCTCCTCTTCGCTCAGCGGTGGCCGGCCACGACCGCGCTTCGCCTTCACCATCTGCGGCATCGGCGCTAGCTCAGGCTAGCTCACATTTGCAGCAGTCGCTTTTCCATGAAGTGGTTGCTCCATGAATGGCGTGTCCCTGGGTTATGGGGTGTTTGAGCATCATGAATTCATCTGATCAGCGGGGACGGTTGTAGGTCGTCCGTGCTTTCAGGGTGTGTTCGAGAGCAGGTTATGTATTTCGATGCGTCCCAACCGCGAGGCCGGCCGCTGGACGCACCAAGATGGATGACAGTTACCCCCGTCATGAAGTGCAAGTCAGGAGATTCGCACCTCGATCCACTCCAGGGGCTTGCCTGCAGAATCGTATTGATGTGCCGTCACCTTCAACTCGCCGTTGGCAATGGCCACCTCGCTCGTGGCTACCACCCCTCCAAAATAGTGGGAGATAAGCTCAGCTTTCGCTCCAAGACTGCGGCGGAGAACGATCTCCCCGTCCCCGCATAGGACCATGGCCAGATTTCCACTGGAAGCGATGCTATCGCCGGTCTTGGACGCAACCACCACGGGCACGTTGGAGCGAATCGCTCCCTTGACGCGTGGATCGTCGGTCTTACGCGCGAGGATTCGAGAGTCGCCGGCCACGGGCGGCCGGTATGCCAGCAGGACCAGTTGCCCCGCTTCGATGCGCGCCCATGAGCGTGCATGGGCTCCCAGTGTCGGCGCTTCTGGAATGTAATCGAGGGGCAGTATCTCAAAAGTACCCGTAGGCCGCAACACATGGGTTATGCCGTTGTACCTTGCTGCAAACTCGGGGGTACTTCCCTCCCCTTGTTCGTCGTCCTTCAAGTCGTTCATTGAACCGATGGTTCCCATTGCGGCGGCGTCAAACCAGATATTAGCGGTGGACGCCCAGTCGTACCCGCTGGAGCTGTAGGTGGGAATCCCCAACTGGCCAAGAAGACTGCTGAAAAAGAAGCGTCGATTGGCTTCGATGTCGTACTCCCCGGCGTTCTCAAACAGGTCGTCGGGACTGTACAGGTCAAAGTAATTCAGGAAGAGCGGCGACAGGTTGTAATACATCACCACCAGGTCGGGATCTTCCTGCCGCATGGCGTTGATGAGAACATCCAGTCCCTTCCACATCAGCCGCTCGCCCGTGAACTTCTTGTCCCAGGGCGCGGCGTTTGCCACTGAAGGCATCTCATAGCCAAAGTCGAACTTGAGCAGATCAGGCTTGTAGGTGCGAATGAACCTGCGAGCCACATCTTGCAAAACTTTGGCCACTTCCGGTTGGGTAAAATCGAGGATGTAATAGCTGGTCGCGCCGTCCCAGTTGCCCACTATGAAGGGTTGCCCATCTGGCTTCTTGAGCATATGTTCCGTGGTGAGGCCCATCTCAGCCGGGTGCTCGCAGCGCATCAGCGCGGCCCAAAGGCCAACCAGGTATCCTTCCGAGTGCACTTTTTCGAGGAACTTATCGAAGTGAGGCAGCCGTTTCTCATCGTGTTGCAGGTTGCCGTAACTTCCTTCCCACTTATCGTCGATGGAGAGCATCCCAGCTTTCAACCCTGACGCCTTGAGCTCTTCGTAGATCCCGGTCACGAATGCCTGATCCTGGTGCTGATTTGCCTTTTCCCGGTCCACCTGGGCCGTCCATGCGCAGAACTGTGGCGTAAGCGCGGCGGCCAGTTTTTTGGCCGAAGGCTGGGCGCGCTGAATGATGCCTGCGTTCAGAAGTCCTTGATAGTAACCGGCGATGGCATTGTAGTAGTCCGGCGCGATGGACCAATACAGCGTTGCGCCCAGCGAGAGGGACCCCGGTCCGCGCATGTGCTTCCACAGGTCGCTGCGGTAGTCCACCCACGTGCTGCTCCGGCCCGAATCGAGCTGAAGATACAGATCGCCGCCAGGCAGATCGGCCAGGCCACAGGTGAATGCTTCCGACTTGCCTTCGGTAAAGCTGTTTCGCCCGCCTTTTGAATCGTCGATCGAGAATCCGCAGAAGTAGTGTACGGGCAGGCCCCACTGCTGCGATGGTCCCGGCGCCGAACTGCCGCGGCCCAGCCAAACGCTCTCGCTGAGGGAGACATCGTCGCGCACGATCGGGCTGACAGTTGAGGCTTCGCTGATCCCTGGAACCACGAGGAAACTTGCATGAAGCGAGGGAACTGGCTTGCCGTCCTTCACTTCGCTGAAGTAATGCAAGCTAACGATGTCATGGTCCGTGGGCGCGTGGTAAACGATGGGCTCGGTCCAGATGCCGTGCTCGTCGAACCGCCAGGTGACGGACAACTTGCCTGTACCGTTGACCCCTTCGTAATCCACGGTCACGCGGCCCGTTTCCGCGCGAGGCGCGGAGGGCTTTCCAGGGGAGCACAGCCGCTTCTGAGATTCGGCTGCCGGAGCCGCAACGACCGCCGGCTGCATTTTGCCGCTCGCGATTACCCGGTTCTTTGAGTCGCGCAGTTTGAATGTGTCGTCACTTTGCGAGTATTCCCAGGAATAGTTTGAGCCCGTAACGCGGGCTGTTCCGGACTGGCTGGAAATTGAGGGCGCATCGCCGAGGCCGAACACCCGGCTGGATGCAGCGCCAAGAGCGGCACCAGAGGACAACTGCACAAAAGTGCGACGATTCAAGCTAAGCATGGTTCTCCTTAAACAACGGCTGCCAATTGATGATGGTTCAACGACGCTCTCTCTGCTCCCGGACAGGGAGATTGTCGATCGTGGATACAAACCTCTACCGGCTGGGATGACTTGGTGAAATGCGCACCAGGAAAACGCCATGCCTCGCGACTTCGTGGGAGAACGAGTCGGTCATGTCGCCGATCTCCTTCTGACGCCACAGATCGCGGACCTTCCGGCTGCCGTTCAGACCAAGGTCCGTCAAGCTGGCGGTGATCCTCCGCGGGCCGTCGCTCAGGTTGAAGAGTCCCACGGCAATCGAGCCGTCTTCGAGCGGCTTCTCCAGGATCAACTCGTCGTTGTTGCGGCGGATCACGCGCGCCTGCCAACCCAGGGCATCCTGATCCACGTCGATGACTTCGCTGTTGCACAAAAGCCCCAGGGTAAAGTCGTCAAGCGCGGTCATATCGCCGGCAAAAAACAGAGGGGCAGCCATCAGCGACCACATGGATACATAGCTGTATTGTTCGTCAGGAGTAAGTGTGGTCGGTTGACGCTTCGGCGATTGATCCCACTTGAAGGCGTCGCCCACGTTGCCGATGAGAAGATAATCAGGATCGTTCCAGTGGCCGGGGCCTGCGTAGCTTGAAAGCGACACATTGGCGAGCCCGATGATATAGAACGGCGGCAGCCGATCGCCCTTGGCCATGCCCAGATCGCCGGTGGTCCGCCAGGCGTTACCGCCGGCGTCCGCGCCCCATGTCCAAACGTCTCCCATGCCGTACTGGCACATGTTGAAGACGATGTCGCGATCCTGTTTCTTTAGGATTCCGCCCATCAAGTCGTATGGCTTGCGCATGTCGGCCAAGGACAGCTTGGCCGGCGCGACATTGGTATAGGAACACCAGTCGTATTTGAGAAAGTCGTATCCCCAGGCAGCAAATGTCTTGGCGTCGGCTTCCTCATGTTGATACGAACCGGTGGAGTCAGCGCAATCGACGGGGCCAGGCGAGGTATACAAGCCGGCCTTGAGGCCCTTGGCGTGGATATAAGCCGCCATGGCTTGCATGCTGGGAAAGTTACGGTTGGAATTGATGTTTCCCTGAGGGTCGCGTGCTTCTCCGCCCGCTTGAGGATACTTGCCGTTGTTATTCACCTGCCAGCCGCCGTCAACATTCACATACTGGTAGCCGAAGTCGGCCATGCCCGATGAAATCATGATGTCGGCCGCTTGCCGCATCACCTTGTCTGTGATCTGCTCGTAATACGAATACCAAGTGTTCCATCCCATCGGCGGGGTCAGTGCCAGCGCGTCGCCGACCACAATCCGGAATAGCCTGGATGATTTACCCTTCGCGTTCGAAACCTGCAATGTGACCGTATACGTGCCCGGCTTGTCGGGCGTGCGTCCGGTAATGATGCCGGTAGCGGGATCGAGGTGCAAGGTCGCAGGCAATCCCTGCGCCGTAAAACGGACCGGCCGCTCGCCCGTGCAGGGCACCCGATACAGGAACTCATGCCCCGGACGTGCTCCGTAGATGGTGGGGCCGTTGATTTTGGCCGCCGCGGGCGGTTTCGGAGTAAGAGTCTCACGGTTGCTTTCCGAGGCCAAAATCTGCGGCACAGAAAGAACACTTAGGAGAAGAGCCATAAGTGCAATGCGATTCATGTGAAATCCTTTTCTTATCTTTCAAGCGGCGATCGAAATCGGTGACGGATCACTTACGAGATGCGCACTTCGATCCATTCAAGGGGTTTGCCTGCCGTGTTGTGCTCGACCGCATCGATCTTCAATTCGCCATTCGCTATGACCGCCTGGCCGCGCGTTACCGCCTCGCCAAAGTAGTGGGAGACAATCTCTGCCTTGGTCCCGAGGTTGCGACGGATCACAATTTCTCCGCCTCCGTATGAAACTATGGCTAGATTTCCGCTGGAGGCAATGCTGTCACCGGTCTTTGAAGCAACCACGACCGGAACGCTGGATCGAACCGCTCCCTTGACGCGCGGATCGTCAGTCTGGCGCGCCAGTATTCGAGAATCGCCTGCTATGGGCGGACGGAGCGCAAGAAGGACCAGTTGCCCCGCTTCAAATCGCGCCCATGATCGTGCGTGCGCGCCCAGCGTCGCCGCTTCCGGAATGTAATCGAGGGGGAAAATTTCGAAATTAACTGTGGGCCGCAGCACCTTGGTAAGGCCATTGTATTTCGCCACATATTCGGCGGTATCCCGTTCTCCTTGCTCATCGGCTCTGAAGTCATTCATTGAGCCCAAGGTGCCCACGGCTGCTGAATCGAACCAGATATTCGGCATACACGCCCAGTCATATCCCGAAGAACCGTAGGTCGGAACTCCCAAATGGCCCAGAAGACTGCTGAAGAAGAAACGGCGATTGGCTTCCACGTCGTAATCTCCGGCTTCCTCAAATAGATCGTCCGGACTGAACAAGTCAAAGTAATCAAGGAACAGCGGCGACAAACTGTAATACATCACCACCAGATCAGGATCTTCCTTCCGCATGGCGTTGATCAGTACGTCGAGCCCCTTCCGCATGAGCCGCTCCCCGGTGAACTTCTTATCGCGGGGCGCGGCGTCGGCAACCGACGGCATCTCATAGCCAAAGTCGAACTTGAGCAAATCCACCTTGTATCTCCGGATGAACTTGCGGGCCACCTCCTCCAGCACCTTGGCCACTTCCGGCTGGGTGAAGTCCATGATGTAGTAGGCAGGACTATCAATCCAGCTAACGGTAAACGGTGAGCCATCCGGCCTTTTGAGCATGTGTTCCGTGGTGAGGCCAAGCTCTGCCGGATGCTCGCAGCGCATCAGCGCCGCCCAGACGCCAATCTTGTAACCATCAGCGCGAGCGCGAGCAAGGAACTGCTCAAAGTGGGGCAGCCGCTCGGAGGAGTGCTCCAGGTTGCCATAGCTTCCCTCCCACTTGGCATCGATGGATAGCATTCCCGCCTTCATGCCCGAGGCCTTGAGTTCTTCGTAGATCTCAGTAAGATACGCCTCGTCCAATCGCCTGTCGTCTTTGTATCGGTCAACCTGCGATCCCCAGGTGCAAAACTGCGGCGCCAGGGCGGTGGCTATCTTCTTGGCGGAAGGTTGAGACTTGTGAATAACGCCTGCATCAAACAGTCCCTGATAGTATGCGGCGATGGCATCGTAGTAAGCCGGCGCAATGGACCAGAAGAGCGTGGCGCCCAGTGGGACCGGCCCCGGGCCGCGCATATGCTTCCACAGGTCGCTGCGATAGTTGACCCACATGCTGCTCCTGCCGGAATCGAGCTGAAGATACAGATCGCCGCCGGGCAGGTCTGCCAGGCCGCAAGTGAAGGCAGCCGATCTACCGTTGGTAAAGCTGTTTCGTCCGCCTTTTGAATCGTCGATGCTGAATCCGCAGAAGTAATGTACAGGCAAGCCCCACTGCTGCGAAGGGCCGGGTGCGGAGCTGCCCCGGCCCAGCCAGACGCTTTCGTTGAGAGAAACGTCGTCTCTCAAGATGGGGCTGACGGTAGATGCCTCGCTAATGCCGGGAACGACAAGAAAACTGGCATGAAGCGAGGGCGTGGGAATATTGGCCTTGACGTCACTGAAGTAATGGAGGCTGACGACGTCATGGTCCGTTGTCGATTCGTAGACTACGGGCTCGGTCCAGATACCGTGCTCGTCAAATCGCCAAGCTACCGTCAGCCGCCCGGTGCCGTTGACCCCTTCGTAGCCCACGGTCACCCGGCCCTTTTCAAAACGGGGCGCAGAGGGCTTTCCAGGCGTGCATTGCCTGAGAGCAGGATCGCCTGCCGGAGCTATGACGACCGCAGGCTGCATCTTTCCGCTTGCGATGAGGCGGTTCCTGGAGTCGAGCAGCTTAAATGTGTCGTCGCTCTGCGAGTATTCCCAGGAATAGTTGGAGCCGGTCACGCGGACCGTTCCGGGCTGGCCGGAAATTGAGGGCGCATCGCCGAGGCCGAAGACCCGGCTGGATGCAGCGCCCAGAGCGGCACCCGATGAGAGCTGCAAAAAAGTTCGCCGATTCGACCTAAGCATGCTTCTCCTTAAACACGAACTGCCCACCTATAAGCATTTGAAGGACTCTCAGCCGCATGGCCAAGTCCCAGTTGCGGTAACTTCAGTGGCGTCATCGGCAGCAAGCCGCTTGATAACGGGATGCGCTTCATCACACCGAGATGGCGAGCCGGCGTTAGATGAAATCGAGATTCCCTCACGCCTTCTCTTGCAACCAACTGCTCTCAATTTCTTCCAGTGTGCGGTTCTTGGTCTCCGGCAGGCGCGCAAGAATATAAACAAACGATGCCATACAGAGCACTGCGTATCCCAGGAACACACTGGATGCGTTGAACATCTTGATGAGTGTGAGGAATGTCGCCGCCACGCACGAGAGGGTGACCCAGAGCACCATGTTGGCAATGGACATGGCGCGTCCGCGGATGCGGTTGGGGAACAGCTCCGACAGGCAAACCCAGACGCCCGTCCCGAGACCGAAGGCGTAAAAAGCAACATAGCCCAGAACCGCCGTGAGCAACAGCGCCGCGTGGTTCGGCATGTAAGTAAGCATGGCGGCGAAAACAACCAGACTTAGAGCCATGCCGCCTGTTGCCGTCAGTAGCAAAGGCCGCCGCCCGAGCTTGTCGATTAGCAGCAGTCCGAGAATCGTAGCGGCCATATTCACCAAGCCGACCATCACATTCATTCCAATTGCCTGCGTAGCGCTGGCGCCGGCGTGCTCCGCAAAGATGATGGCGCCGTAATACATTACAGTGTTGACTCCGGTGACCTGTTGGATGATGGCCAGCATGACCGCCAGTGCAAGCGGCTTGCGTAACGCCCGCCCCAGCAGCTCACGGTAAGTGCCGGACTCCTCGCGGATGGCCTTATCGATCTCATCGAGCGTGGACTCAACATCAGTCCCCGGCGAAATCCTCTTGAGGACGGCGCACGCGCGCTCTCGCTGCCCTTGCTGAAACAGCCAGCGTGGGCTTTCCGGAATGCGCAGCATTGAAACGCATAGAACCAAGGCAGGGAGCGCTCCCAGGAAGAACATCAACCGCCAGTTACCGTGAACGAGCACGGCCAACTCGTAGTTGACAACAAAGCCAACCAGGATCCCGCTGACTATGGCCAGTTGGTTCAGAGTAACCAACATACCTCGCTTATTCGCTGGCGCAATCTCAGCGATATACAAGGGTGCAATCAGCACCGCGGCGCCAACCGCCATTCCGGCCAGGAGGCGCGCGGCCATCAGTTGCCAAAGATGCACGGAGAAGGTGGCGCTGAGAGCTGCGGCGCAGAAAAGGACGCCGGCGGTAAAAAGCACAACGCGCCGTCCGTATCGGTCACTGGCCCAGCCGCCGATCGCAGCCCCGGCCGCGCACCCAATGAACAGCATGGTCGTAAGTATCTCGGTGGGGACGGGCCCCAAGTGAAACTCGGCCCGCAAAAACACCAGTGCGCCATTGAAGACAGCTACGTCATATCCGAAAAGCAACCCCGCAGACGCCGCGCTCGCGGCCACCACAAATGCATACAAAGACGTCTTTCCAATTTGCTGCATGAAAGCCACTTTCTCAAGAACATTTGATTAGGGAGAACCGATCGCAAAACTAGCTTCGCCCCCGTCCCCCGTGTCTTATCCGCCGAGGCACGTAGCTGTCGCGGGTGGCGTAGCCCGCACGCCGCCCGCGACAGAGCGGGAGAATTACGGCTTGATTAGCCGCACGAATACGACGTCGTGGGGCTCCACTAGCGATTTGAAGCTGTCGGTAAACGAACCGATATCTTTCTGGCGCCAGACATCGCGAACGGTCAGCTTGCCGCTCTTGGCTACATCCTTCCAATCGATTGAGATGTTAAGCGGCCCCTCGCTCAGGTTGAACAGGCCAACTGCGACCGAACCGTCTTGCAGCGGCTTTGCCAGGACCAACTCCTGCTGATTCTTCCTTACAATCTTCGCTTGCTTGCCCAATGTGTCCTGGTCGATATCGATTACTTCCGCATTGCACAGAACGTTGATTGTGAAATCGTCCAGCTTGGTCATGTCTCCAGAGAAAAACAGCGGAGAGGCCATGAGCGACCACATCGACATGTAGCTGTATTGCTCTTCCGGTTTCAATGGAGTCTTCTTGGCAGCCAGGTTACTGTGACGAGCGTCGCCCACGGTGCCGATCAGAATGTAGTCTGGATCGTTCCATCCCCCGGGCCCTGCATATGCATCAAGAGGTGCATTGGCAAAACCCACGGTATAGAAGCCGGGCAGCGAGCTCCCTTTGGCCACGCCCAAATCGTCGGTGGTGCGCCACGACATGCCGCCAACCTGGCGTCCCCATTTCCACACATCGCCCATTCCGTACTGGCACATGTTCAGGACTATGTCCCGATCCTGTTTTGCCAATTCAGAACTCATCTTGAGGTAAGGCTTCTGAAGCTCGGGAAGGCTTTTGTCCTTGGCTACTTTGGTGTAGCTGCACCAGTCGTACTTGAGTAGATCGAAGCCCCACTTCGAATATTGCTGTGCATCCAACGCTTCGTGTTCATAGGATGCCTCCAGCCCTGCACATGTTTTCGGCCCCGGGCCTGAATAAGTTCCAGCTTTCAATCCGAGAGAGTGAATGTACGCTGTGAGGGCGGTCATATCTGGGAATTGGCCATTGGGGCGGATCGTTCCGTCTGGATTCCGCATCGGTTCTCCCATGACTGCATCGGAGGATCCTGGCTTCCTCGCCCAGCCATCGTCGATGTCTACGAACTGGTATCCATAGTCGGCCATTCCCGAAGCGAGCATTGCGTCGGCCGCCCTGCGGATATCGCTATCCGTGGGGCGCTCATAGAGCGTATACCAGCCGTTCCATCCCATCTGCGGGGTGAGACCTAGCGTTTGACCCACCACGATCTTGAAGTCTCGACTCACTTTGCCTTGTGAGTTCACGGCTGTTAATGTCAACGGGTAATCGCCTCCATTCGAAGGAGCGCTGCCGGAGATGATTCCCTTGGCTTCATCCAGGGTGAGACCTGAAGGCAGTCCAACTGCCGAGAAGTGAATGGGACGTTCACCCGTGCAAGGGATCCGAAAAAGGAATGGATGGCCGGGCCTTGCGCCATAGACCTTCGGCCCGTTGATACGCGGGCCAAGCGGCGCTTTGGGGGTACGCAACTCCGGAAGGCCTGCTCCAAATGCAAAGCGGCAGGGCGACCCGAGCGTGACAATAACAACGGAAAGAACAAGAAGAAAGCGACTCACAATACGCAACATCTGTTTTCCCACCCTTTTCATGCGACAAGTGAAACTGCGCGAATAATCCAGCGCCGGGTCAGCCCTACATCAGCTCCCAGCCCCCTCTCTCAGTGCGACGATCCTGTTGATGCCTTCCACCGCAAATGTCTCTTTCTTGCCGGTGGGCCAGCGCACCTCTACGGCGTCAACTTTTTGAGCACTTCCCAATCCAAAATGAAGGCGCATATCGCTCTGCGAAAGGTAGCAGCAACCGCTCCTGACTTCCGCCGTCTGATTCAGTGCTCCTGCTTTCACTTCAACACGCGCTCCGATTGCGTCTCGATTACTGGTTGTCCCCACAAGTTTTACAGTGATCCAGTTACCCTTCTTTCCGCGGTTGACCAGCAGGTTCGGCGTGGAATTGAGATTGTTGATGACGATTTCCAATGAGCCGTCGTTCAGCAGATCTCCATAAGCCAATCCCCGCGCAACGGTTCTTTCCGCCGTCCCCTGGCCCGACTGTTCGGTAATATCTGCGAATGTTCCATTGCCAAGGTTATAGTAGAGAGTCTTTTCCTCGCGGTAGTGGCTTTCTCGGTGCAAGGCATCCACATTCGGATATATATGTCCGTTGGCGATGAAGATGTCCAGCCAGCCCCGGTTGTCCAAATCGAGAAAGGCCGTGCCCCAACTCACTTGATGGGTGCGATAGCCTAGCCCGGCCTGCAGATAAACGTCGCTGAATTCGTTGTTACCCTCATTGAGAAACAGTCCGGGCACATCGTCGTCAAAGGTGGTAGTCACCAAATCGAGCCGGCCCGTGTGGTTGTAATCTCCCGCGTCGGCGCCCATATTGGCCTGCTCCTCTCCATCGTCGCTGAACGCCGTGCCGCTTGGAATGGCCACATCCGTGAATGTCCCATCCCGGTTATTGTGCAACAGGATGTTCGGCGTTGAGTCGCAGGTGATGAAGACATCGGGCCAGCCATCCCCATCGAAATCGCCGGTAATCACCGAGAAGCTGTAGTGGCCCGACGGTTGATCGAATCGAGAGATCGCGGACACATCTTTAAACGTTCCGTCTCCCATATTCCGGTAGAGAATGTTCTTTGCGCCGTTCAGTCCGCGCGGTCCGCAGATCACGGGAAGGCCCTTGAATTGGCAAATCGCGTTCTGACCCGGCAGCGGCGATGTCTTCGGATCGAAGTCCACATAATTCGCGATCGCAATATCGAGCTTGCCGTCGCGGTCGTAATCGAAAAACGAGCATCCCGTGCCCCACCTGACACCTTCGGTGGGAAGCCCGGACCGCGCCGTCGCGTCCGTAAAAGTACCGTTTCCTTCATTGTGGTAAAGAATATTGTGTCCGTAGTACGTCACAAGCAGATCTTCATGACCGTCATTGTCGTAGTCCCCAACACATACGCCCTGGCCCCATCCCGTGTGTGTCAGTCCTGCTTTAGCGGTCACGTCCTCAAACCTCAAGTTGCCAAGATTTCTAAATAGCTTGCTGGTGGGCTGGGACTTGGTAGCGAAGGTATTCCAAACCGTGGCGTTTACAAGGAAGATATCTTCAGAGCCGTCTCCGTCATAGTCGAAGATGGCAACGCCGCTCCCGATCGATTCCAGAAGGAACTTCTTGTTGATCGGGTCGCCAGATTCATGCTTGAAAGTGAGACCCGCTTGGGCGGCAATATCCTCAAGAGAGATGCCGGAGTTCACGAGCGGGGCGTTCCCGGGTTTCCGCAGCGCCGGAACGTGATGCGATCCGCCCATGCCCTGGGAAAGACCAATCGTATTTGCACAGGCTAACAGGAGAATCACAGCGGAGACGGTCCATCTTCTCCGTTTCGGTCTCTCCTGGCTTTTGCTCGTATCCACGCAGATCCCTTTCATCGTGCGGTGTATTTCAAATCGGAACTCATTCAGCTATCTCGGCGCCGATGTTGTCTTCATCCTTGTTGCTCTCTCCTCCTCCTTGCTAACTTCCTCTTTCTTCATCTCGCTAATCTTCGCGAAAAGTTCCGCGGCCCGATTTGGATCCCCGTGCCTTTGCTGTAGCCGGGCCAATTCGTAGTAGCTAAGTTGAAACGTAGAGTCTGTCTTGATGGAGGTCTCCAACATAGCGATCGCTTCGGAATAATTCCCAAGTTGTTCTTCGCAGCGGCCCAGGAACATCCAAGGCAACGGGTCTCTATCGTACTGCGCGATCGACACTCTGAACTGGTGGTCGGCCTCGGCGAACTTTCCTAGTTTGAACAACACCAGGCCGTAATCGTAGGCGTAGACGTTGTAGGCTTTGTTTCCCTCCACATTCCCGAGTTCCGCGGCCTTGGCGAGGTACGGTTCGGCCTCGTCGAATCGGCTTTGCGTATATGCGATATTCCCGAGGAAAAACGACGCGGACGCCATAAACTGAGGCTTCTGGACCACTGCCTTGAACTCATCCGCGGCGGGCTTGAAACTGCCCATGCGAAACAAACTGAACCCACGGGTGAAGTGCCATAGATCCGCTAATTCAGGGGCTGGATGCGCGATCTGAAGAATGCGCAACGCCTCTTGATCGTTACCTTTCCTTTGCAGGACTTGAGCCAAATCCAGCCGAAATTCAGTATCGACTGGCTTGAGCGCAATGGCTCTTCTGAAGTGTTGGATGGCTTCGTCTTCCTGGCCCAGTTTTAAATCCACTTCAGCCAGTGCAGCCTGGTAATCCGCAACCGCCGGAGAAAGCTTGACGGCTTGCTCCAGTAACGCCTTGGCGTCCTGAAGCCGGCCCGCTTCGTATGCCTTCCACCCAGCCACCGCTTGCGCAGCGCCCGATATGGGCTGCTGCGCTTGAAGCGGTGAAACGCAGAAGAAAAGAATGCCTGCAAAAATCGCAATTCCGCAAAAAGCAGTTGAGAGGCTGCTGTACCGGAAAAGAGTACCCTTTGGCTTCATCCGACAACTCCCGCGCGGAGTTTATCAGACTCGGGTGACCCCATGAGGGCGGGCATTGTTTTCACTTCCATTGTCCGCCCTCTTACCCGGTCCAGCAGTCTTCCCATACCAGGGTATTTCCAGAGTTAGAAGCTGAGCCGCGAGCCGAATTCTACGACGCGCGGGTTGCCCGCTGAGGTGATGACGCCAAAGTTGCCCCCATTGAGAGTGCTTCCCGGGCCACCCAAGTTGGCGTGGTTGAACGCGTTGTAGAAAGAGCTCCTGAGTTCAAAGCCGATTCTTTCCGTGATGGCGAAGTTCTTCTGCAGGTTGATATCGAAGTTGATATAACCAGGGTTGGAGAGAGTGTTGGGACGGAGCTGTCCAAATGTGCCGGTTGCGTTTTGCTTGAAAGCGGCCGGATTGAACCAGTGGGCAATCCGATCTGCTCTCGATCCGTTGCTTTCGTTCCAGCTTCCAATAATGTCCGGAGAATCCTCGCCAATTCCCGAGAGGGAGTTGTCAATTCCGGAATACAGCGTGAGCGGGGTCCCAGATTGAAGAGTGGAGATTCCACCCAGTTCCCAACCGCCGATTGCCAGCTTCATCGGATGGCTCATGCTGCGGCCATCAAGCGGCTTCCAGATGACGGACGTTACCCACACCTGGGGAACGCTTCCCCCGATCGGGCTGTAATCGGCGCGCCAGTCGTTGGGATTGCGCGGACCTTGACCACCCGCGCCTTCGCCGCTGTTCACACCCAGGTTCTTTGACCAGGTGTACGCGCTCTTGATCATCAAACCTTTTTGCAGTTGCTGGTTATAGACCACCTGCAACGAGTTGTAGTTCGAGCTCAGAAGGTCGGCATCCAGTTCGATCGGGCCGATGTCGGGGTAAATTCTGCGTTGTTGCTCGTTACCAGACGTCGGAATATCACCTCTGCCATCGTTGTATTGGGCCCAGTTGGCTTGCGCCGAAGTGAACATGTGCGAGGACGAAGAGCCAACATAATTGGTTTCAAGCACCGCGCTCTTCCACAATTGCTGCTGAATGGAGAGGCTCCACATATCGCTGGTTTGTGTCTTCCATGTGGTGGGCAGAGTGGTCTCGCTGCCGCCCACAACAAATGGGACGCTCTTGAGGCCGGCAGCGGAGCTCGCGATCGGATAGGGATCTACCCCTTTGAAGGTAGAGTTGTCCCAAATCTTTTCCGCATTGCCATTATTCAGGGAGACTTCAAGACAGAAGGGTTGGATGAGCGTTTGCCGATTGAGTGAAATGCCTTCAGTCATGGGCACAAAGTAGAGTCCATAGCCGGCGCGTAGCGAGGTCTTGCCGTTTCCGAAGACGTCCCATGCCAGTCCTAGACGCGGGGCGACGTCGTTCCACCTGGTTCCAAGTACGTCTTGGGGTACGCCAGGATCGCCGGCGAAGAGCAGGGATTGTGTGGCCAGCGGAAACACCGTAGATTGCTTCCCTGGTTGCAAGGTCATGAGTTGGCCGTCTTCAGAGTGGTAGCCCGAAACGACGTCCCAGCGGATGCCGGCATTCAACGTCACACGAGGCAGGATCTTGATGTCGTCCTGAACATAGGCAGAGGGCAGCGTCTGATGCAGCCTGGAACTCAGGCCGCTGATCTGCGTGTAGTTCGAGAAATCACCCAGGAGAAAATCTGCCGCTCCCACACCGGAGAATTGACCGTCGAAGGTCAATGCGCCGCCGGTCCAGAAGTTCTGCAGTTCGTTGATGCGGTTGTTGTAGATTTGGAAGCCGACGTTGATGCTATGCCTTCCCTTGATCCACGAGAGGTTGTCGTTGAAATCGTAGGTGGGCATGATGTCGCGAGTGGGAGCGCCCGGATAGGCGCCGAACGCGCCGGCGACGCTCAGAGAGGAATCGGGCGTCAGCCCATAGTTGCTGTATGCACTCTGGGTGTTCACGTCATACCCGATTGCGGTCAGAGAGAACGGAAGGCTGGTAATTTCGCCAAACGTGCTTCTCTGATAGGTGACATGAAAATCGTTCAAAAGGTTCGGAGAGAAGGTGTGCACCTCGCCGATGGTTGTGTCCTGGTAACGGTATGGGAAGTTCGAGATCCAACTGGTGCCGAGTGCCGATCCCGTTCCGGAGCCATATCCCGTTGAAGGAAGATCATCGAAGAAATAGCGTACCGAGATAAGGTCTTTGCCTGACTCCTGGTAATCGACCTTCACGACCGCCTGGTGCTCTTGCAGGGTCGCGACGCTGGGATAGTTGTAGGTGGTGTCGCCTTGGTTGGGAGCGGGAAGGAAGTTGTTGAAGAAATTCTCTGCCTGCTTGGTGATATCGGCGTTGGGAATGGTGTTCTTGGGAAACGGGTTTCCCGTCGCCGGATTGATGACCGTTGTGGGAAAGACAGCATCCGCCCCGTTCAAGCCTCTCTCAGCCATCGGAATCGTGGTGTAACTTGCTACGCCGGGGCTTCCCACCTGCTGGGTGCCCTGATAGCTTCCAAAATAGAACAGCTTGTCCCTGAGGATGTGACCGCCGATCGAACCGCCAAATTGGTTGCGATGGAAACCCGGAATGGACGATGCGAAGAACGGAGTCGCATCCAGGTCGGTGGTTCTCAAGAATTCAAAAAGCGATCCGTGAAGGGCATTGGTTCCAGACCGGGTTACCGCGGCTACGTCCGTTGAGCCGCGCCCGAACCGCGCACTGTAGTTGCGGCTCGAAACCGAGAACTCCTGCAACGCATCGGGATTCGGGTAATTGTTCGAAATCGCGTAGAACGGGTCCACGTTGATTCCGCCATCGAGCGTGTAATTGGTGTCGATGTCTCGACCGCCGGAAGAGGTGAACGAAACCTGGGTCGCGCCAAACTGGCCCGATGTGCCGGTGGAAACGATGCCGGGTTCCAGGGCTTCCAGTTGCAACGCATTTCTGCCGTTCAGGGGCAACTGCTCAATCTGCTGCGATTCAACAACGCCGGAAAGAGTGCTGGTGTCGGTGGTAAGAAATGCAGCTTGGGCCGTGATTTCGATTTGCTCGGTCGCTGCGCCCACTTGCAGAGCAGGATAAAGCGTGATGTGCTGCGCTACGGCCAGCGTGATCGAGTTCTGTTCCCAGGCTTTGAAACCGGTTCTGCTGACCGTTACCTTGTACACGCCGGGGGGCAAATCAGGAAATTCAAAAAGGCCTTGATCGGAACTTGCAACCGTGCGAGCTTGCGCAGTCCCGAGGTTGGTTAACGTAACCTGGCCGCCAGCAACCGCGGCCTGGGAAGCGTCTACGACCGTGCCACTAATCGAAGCGGTGCCCTGCCCGAAGGAATGGCCTATAGCTAGGACAAAGAACAGGGCGGCAAATAAGACTGCGGCCCTTGATGCTGCGTAACTGCGTCTCACTGTTCCTCCAAAATTCACTTCAAAATGGGAGCCAGCTCAATCTTGCCCCGAAGCTCAGCGTCGAGAGGAGCACGAGTGAACAGGGCCCAAATAAAAGTGCCGTGTACGATACCGGCTAATATTTATCCCGGCAGGCGCGTTTGTCAAGGGCTATTTCAGGCCTATGTTGCATGATGACACGAGAAGTCCTTGGAGACATCGGGATCTTCGGTATAAAGTATTTATTATGAATAGCTTGATTGAAGGTATGGAGTCATTTCACCCTCGCAAACTAGCGGCGAAACAAGATCTCCGTGTACCTGCCCGAAATTCAGGCGGCATCGCCGACAAGGGCTCTAGAATGCGGATTTTGGCGGCAGGACGGGGGGCGCTCCTGCCCGGGTCTTCGTTCCCATCTTTTGTCTCTCGGCCCCCCAAATCGCGCCTGTGAAAGCCGCGCTCCCCCCTTAACAGGCCGGGGCCTGCTTCCACGACATGCGAATTTGATCGAGCAAGTCGGCCGCTTCGCTGTGGTTGATATCCCTTTCCAGAACCTCCAGCAGCAGCGTCACCGCTTCGCTCGTTCGTCCCAGGCCGGCAAGTCCTTGCGCCCTCAGAAAACGCGCCACGGTCAGGTTGCGCTGAGCCAGGTCTTCGTTCAACAGCAGCATGGCAGGCAACGAGGTAGCAAAATATTCGATCTCAGGCCGCGTCGCTTCCAACTCAATCGAATACTCGTAAATGCTGTTGAATATACTCTTTGCCTCAGCGTGTTCGCCCAGTTCCTGATAGGCCAGCGCGCTCCAGTACGTCATGTCTGAGATCGTCCGCACCGACATCTGTTGAAAGTCGCCCTTTTGCAGAGCAGCTTTCTGCCACCAGGCACGAGCTTGCTCGTGCTGGCCAAGCTGCTTCGAGGCTTCTCCAAGCCAGTAGTAGATATTGTTCTGGTTGGCCAGCAGATGCTTGGCTTCGCCGAGATTCTCCGGCGCCTTCAGCGCAGCATCGAACTCGGCAAGCGCAGCTTCGGTGTCGCCTTTCTCCAGCGCGCGACGGCCCAGCAGGAGACGCGCTCTCACATATTGGCCAACCACCAGGCCTTCCCCGCCTTCCCAGGGCTGGAATTTGCGATGGAGCAGCAGTTCGAGGGCCTGTGAAGGCTGGCCCATCTGGTTCCTCAGCGTGGCCACCTCCAGTGAGAGGTCGTCCCGCATTTGAATTAGCTTGGGATAGCGCAGCAGTTCGGTGAGCCGGTGTTGGGGCGGTTCGCTCACGCGCTTCCAAAGATGGTCCCGCTCATAAAGCACACGGCCGTCGTTTGGATTGGCTTCAAACGCACGTTCAAACGCAACCAGGGCTGCATCTTTGTCGCCGCGCACGTTGAAGTAGGCGATGCCCAGGTTGCGCCAGGCTGTGGCCAGCCCCGAAGATAGCCTTGCTGCTTCTTCCCACGCGGCAATTGCCTCCTCATGACGCCGGAAGCTGAAAAGAAGATTGCCCAGAAGATAGAAGAGCGATCCACTCTCGGGATGCTGTGAGGTCATCGATTGCAAGAGCAGCAGTTCTTCCAGCCGGCCGGGGAAGCAGTAGTCGAGCGGGGCTTGCAGAGCTTGCGAGAGCGTTGTTGCGGAATGCGGCGATCCAAGCCGGCTTTCGATTCCAGAAAGAAGCAGAAGGATGATGGGAATCGATCCATCGCTCGCTTTCAGGTTCGCCGACCGTAAGACCTTCGCCGCTTCCTCATCCAGCCCGGCGCGCTCGAAGTCGAATGCAAGGTCCAAACGCTCCTGCCCATTCGCCGGTTCGAAGCCCAGGCGCCAGCGAGCTGCGACATCCATCGGATCGGTCGCAAGCGTTTCCCTTACCGCCGCATCGGCACCAACTGCGTCGCCCGATTTCTCCAAGATGGCGCACAGCAGCGCGCGGGCATTCAGGTTATCGGGGTCCGCTCGCAGGCTGCGCCGGACATGGTCCAGCGCCGTCTCCCAGCGCTTGTTCCTGGCATCGATCTCGGCCAGCGAAAAGTAGGCAGGGCCGCGCCACGCCGCATTCCATGTCGCCTTGTAGAACGCGTCGTATGCTTCCTTGTCCTTCTGTTGAAATTGCCTTGTAACGCCCAGGTTGTAGAGCGGCTCGCCATCGCGGGGGTTGGGGTTCAGACTGGTGACGCGCGCAATCGCCGCTTCAAAATGCTCTGCCGCCAGTTCCAGTTCTCCCCTGCGCAGCCGCCAAAGCCCAAGCGCATTGTGACACCGGCTTTCGCCCGGGTCGCGCTTCAGCGCCTCTTCCCAATACGCTTCCGGACGCCTTGTTGCATGGCGATACTGATTCAGGTGAATTCCGGTCAAATACAGTTCTTCAATTGACTGAATCTGCTCCGGTACGGCCGGTTCGCGCGCCACCTGGGCTGCTTTTGCAGGCGCTATGCTCGCCGGCTTGTACTCGATCAGAGTCTTCCCCTCTGCCTCAACCACCACGCTGAGCGCATCCTGCTTCGCGCCCTCCGGCAGTTCGGCCGAGAGCACCAGCGGATCGGCCACTGGCACATTCCGCGTCCAACGGCCAATTTCCTCGTCGCCGTCCATGAGCCGGACCGTCGCCTCCACCGGCCGCCTAGTCACGTAGATTCCGATGCGCGCTGCGCCGTCTTTAACCTCAAGGCTGAGCGCAGCGTCTGAATTTGCTTTTTGCGGCACGCCGATGCGGCTGATCGGATACCAGCTCTGCTTGAACACCCTGGTTTCCCATGGCGCAAGGTAGGAGAAGTCCGGCTGGTTATCCGTGTAAACTCCGGCCATCAATTCGATATACGGTCCGTCGTCGTCAGTCAGATTGCGATCCCACGCGTACCCGAATTCGTGATTCCCCCATGTCCACTGCTTCTTGCCTGGAGAGATATGGTGGTTCGCGACGTGCACCACCCCTGCTTCTGCCCGGTGGTCGTATCCGCCGAAAAAGTCTCCCTCGGTGCCGGTAATCATGTAACTGGTTGGCACCGGAATATTGGCGTATCGGCTCAGGTCGTTCGGCGGATAGGAGCCATCCGGCGCAAAGTTGCTGGGCCGCTCGTCGGCAGGAACACCGCTCCGCGCACGTTCGCCGTAGTTCACTCCGTAGTAGACTCCGTGGCTAAGCGGGAAACTGGTGACTGCCCTCTTCGCGTGGTCGGCAACCACGCGCACATCTGTAGGGAAGAACGACTGGTAATGCTCGTGCACCCGCGCCGCCACGTTGGCCCACCAAAGAAACGTCTGCGTGAACCGGGTGCGATTGAAGAGCCGCACCCTTAGATCCAGGACCGCTTGTCCCGGATGCAGGCAGACGCCGTGCATTCCCTTCATCCGCAGCATAGGATCGTGGTCACTGCACCATACCGTCACAGACCCGTCCTGTTCGTGCTCGATCTCGGTTTCGACCGGCATGAATGTCGCCGGCCGGTGGTGCTGCGGCCAGTTGAACTCTACCCCGCCCGATATCCAAGGGCCGGCCAGCCCCACCAGCGCCGGCTTGATCACATTCTGGCGATAAAAGAAGTCGTACCCTGTCGTCTTGTCGTATCCGATATGGATGCGTCCGCC
>Ga0181520_10004357_pt1 | contig 23728 bp, 19 predicted proteins | sample PEATcosm2014_Bin_29_FD_132451 | JGI IMG/M metagenome (GOLD analysis project Ga0181520, IMG submission 132451) | Peatland microbial communities from MTU Mesocosm Facility, Houghton, MI, USA - PEATcosm2014_Bin02_30_metaG | ecosystem: Environmental > Terrestrial > Soil > Wetlands > Peat | place...
ACGACCCGGAGAATGGTGTTGAACTCGGGATTGCCCTCCGGACTGAGGGCGCGGTACAAGCTCTCGCGCGAGAGTCCGGACTGGCGCGCGATTTCACTCATGCCGCGGGCGCGGGCTACCACGCCGAGCGCGTCGGCGATAAAGGCCGGGTCTTCGGTGGCCAGCGCCTCGCTCATGTAGGCGGAAAGAGATTCAGCATCGTCCAGATACGCGGCCGGATCGAATGGTTGGGTCTTCAGGGTGCTCATGGTGTCTCCTTCGCCAGTTTCTTCGCGCTGGCAATGTCGCGATCCTGTGTGCTCTTGTCGCCGCCGCAGAGCAGGACGATCAAGACCTGGCCGCGTTGAATAAAGTAGACGCGGTAGCCGGGACCGAAATCCAAGCGCAATTCGCTGACGCCTTCGCCGACCGGTTTTACGTCGCCGTAGTTGCCAAAGGCCAACCGCCGCACACGCACGGCGATCCGCGCTCTGGTCTGGCTGTCCCGTAGCGATTGCAGCCAGAGCGAGAAGGTCGCGGATTCGCGAATCTCGATCACAGATCAACTGTAGCTCATAGGCCACAGTCAGTCAATAGAATCCGCTTCCATCAAATTTCTAAATCCCTCGAATTCGGGGAAATTGAAGGAGGGGCCGGGTGGCCAGGCCTGGATTTTCAGAGCTGGGAAACTTTTCAAGCCGAAGTTGAAGAAAACGTAAAGCGGCCGGTTAAGTTTCGTGGTTCCCACCCTTCGCTAGAAAAAAGCGAAGAACGGGCTACCTGACTTTTATGGTTTGGTCAAGGGTGCGCTAGCCGCGAGGAACTACGAACTTGTAGCGCCGACCTCCCGGTCGGCTGTGGCGCGGACGTCCCCGTCCGCGCTCCACACCCAAGTCCAGTTTTTCAATCCTGCTTTGACGGGATTTTCGACAACGTACCGGATGGCCCGGTCAAGTTCGTCTCCATTGCGGATCAGGCGGTCGTAGTACTCTGGTTGCCAGAATCGGCCCTTACGTCCGAGCGCATGGTTGGCGGCTTTTGCGGAAAAGTTCTTCCAGGTTTTGACGATCTTAGCAAGTTCCCGGCCTGGGAAGAGCCTCACCACCACATGAACATGGTTGGGCATAATGCACCAGGCAAGAAGCCTATAGTGCTTTCCCTCTCTGAAGCGCAAGGCCGCGGCCATAGAGCCAGCGACGCGCATATCTTGAAACGGACACGAACCCGCGCCACGGTCAAAGTACTCTTCAATGCGCGCGTGGCTATAGTCGGCAAGCAATGCTTTTTGTTCGGGAAGTAGATTGGCATTGTTATCCTTGGCGGCTTCCAAAATGCGATGGCGTTCAGCGATTTTGTCGAGGATAGAGGAGGGGAGTGAATCAGCAAGATGAAAGGTGAGGAAGTAGAGGCCTTCTTCTTTTTCCCAATGAGGAAGGCGGCCGCGACTGCGAATGTGGACTTCGCTGTAACGCGGCTGCACGGCGCCGTTGATGTATGCGAAAGTAACTTCTTGCGCCATGGCGGGATTTTACTCCGAGTAGCCGAGTGTGCGTCAAATAGCGGTGTAGCGCCGGCCTCCCGGCCGGCTGTGGCGTGGACCTCCCGGTCCACGTTTCGGTCTTCTGGAGCAGCACAAATCGATTGGAGGCATAACTATTCCATCGGCCTCCGGATTCTGCCCGGCGCGGACGAGGACGTCCGCGCCACAGCCGACCGGGAGGTCGGCGCTACCTTGATCCGATTCGGCGCTGATTCGGCTGGGGGGCACCGGACAGGAAATCCAGTGCTGGAAAACTTTGCAAGCCGGAGTTGGAGAGAACGTAAAGCGGCCGGTTGAGGTTCGTGGTTCCCACCCTTCGCTAGAAAAAAGCGAAGGATGGGCCACCCAACTTTATGATTTAGTCAAGGGTGCGCTAGCTGCTTGCTCGTTATACGCAATAAGCGGGGCTAAGGCCCCTTGAGAGGCTTGTGGACTCAAATAAGCTAGGAGAAACGGCCCTTTCGGATGTGAGCGGGAGTTGTCTGATTTGGTTTCTCCCGGTAGATGTATGGCCCACAGATATGGAGGGCGCGTCCCCGAGCTCGAAACCCGCATAGGCACGCTGAACGATCTGGATTACTCGCGGGAAAAGTGGCACCTCTTCGCGGTAGCCCATAAAGGTCTTAAACATCAAGTCCTCCATTTCCCTGTCAATACGGTTCATCTCCGCTACAATTCCCGCAGCTACAATTGGCAGTTCCGCAGGGGAGAGGCGTCGTTTTGCCTGCCGAAGTGCATCCTGCAGGTTGGATCGATAGTCTTTAGTTGCCTGAAGCTTCGTCATAGAATCAGTCCTTCATATCTCTCGAGATCGATTTTGATGATTCCCCTCTTCGTACCTGTTTTACTCTTGCGAAAGCCCGTTAACAGGTACTCAATGATCGTTTGATCATCGCTGCAGCAGAACATATCCCAATGCCAACGGGACTTCATTGTCTCATAGTTTAGCAATTCTCGGCATCCCGGACGAAGCGACTCAAATGTTTCTTGCCTATAGACCCACATCAGGTCGATGTCGTTTGGGTTGTCCTTCCCACTGATAAATGAACCAAAGAGGTAGACGGCTCGAAACCCGCAGCATTTGGCGATTTGTATGAATTTGCTCATCTGTTCGCAGAGGTCTTTCCTGGTTTGCCCTGAACCGAATCTCTCTTGAACCTCAATCCAAGTCGCTTCATAATCCCCGTCCGGGAGGAATTGATCGTCGAAAAAGTTAGGAATCATCTCGTCAGTCGACCGGGATCATTATTTCATCGGCACTTATGCGAATTAGTTTATGTGTCCTTCGCACAGGGGCCTGCAGACAGAGTTCGGGACGGAGGAGGTCGACCAGCAACGGCTGTCTGGGCTGAACCAACACGCCAGGTGTAAAGGTCGGGTAGGCACCAGTCACGACGGGCATCGGATTCCTATCCTTGAAATAAACGCAGGGTATCTCTTTCACGCCATATTGTGCTAACAAATATGCGCGGTGGATTCCATTTCGAAGAACAAGCCGGTCACCTGCGTCAGAGACAACAATCCCTGATGAATTCGCACCTATGAGGTAGCTAACTTCTGTTCCTTCTGGAGTTGATCGAAGTCTGACATTGCTAACTGTCATCGACTTTTGTCGAGAAGAAAACGTTATCGTCCTCTGGGTTGGATCGCCTATGACCGTTATTGGGGCGGTCACAGATTCGGGAAATGCAAACTTAGCAATCTCCAGCGGAGATGTTCCTTCAAGCTCCGGTTTCAGGTCTTCAAGCAGTTCGTAGTCAATATAAACAAAGGGGTTAGTCACCGTGTCAATCGAGATGTACCCTATGCTTACCTCTGGCTCCTCTGCCCTTCCCCTCCCTTCCTTGACTTTGGTCAACGTGACCTCAAAATACTCGCGCAAGGAATCGGGCAAGTTGGCAACTTCGCTAATGTCGGTGAATGCCCGGACGGAAGTGAGTGCGAGAGACTCCGTTTCCAAACGCCTCTTCGATTCTTTCCAAGCATCCTCCAAATCGGCAATTTGTTCAGTGGAATAAGATGTGACGGAGGCGAGAAAGCCTCGCACGTCCTCCCAGCGCAAAAAAGCCCAGAGTACTAATCCAGTCGGTTTTAGTTGTTCATTCACGAGATCCTCGAAATCCTTGTCTGCGTATTTGATGTATGCAGCTGTGGACCAGCTTCTTTTTAGTCCAAGTGCATCCACATGCCCGGTCTGGTAGTCCACTTTTGATGGTATCTGTCTGCAATCCCTGAGGATGTGAATGAGAGCGGCGGTCCCGGCCCTCTCTCCGAACTTGTCGCGGGCTTCTCGAATACCCAAATCATGGTGTCGGACAAATCGATGCTGTGGACCAAACTGAGCGAAGAACTCATCCAGCCAGCGGTGCACTTCCTCGAAGTCGCTCCCGAGAAACTGAATGCAGTCCCTCTTATGCTGCTCCAAGGATGCCATTTCCCTCCTTCATAGAATAGCAGTTTTGGTCGGGTTCCCCAAGTCTCGATATTTCGAGACCTGGGGAACTACGAACCTTGTGCGAGCGGACTGCGAACGGCTGGCCGCACCGCAGGTGCTACTCTTCTTCTTCGTCGATGGGCCGTTTGGCGTTGGCTAGGATTTTGTCGGCTACTAGTTGCGGGACTATGTCGTAGTGGTCGACTTCCATGCGGTAACTGCCTTTGCCTTGGGTCATGGAGGTTAGCTGGGTTCCGTAAGTCAGCATTTCGGCCATGGGAACTTGTGCGTTGATGAGTGTTGTGCGGCCCTTGGAGTCGGTGCCCTGGACGCGGCCACGGCGGCTGCTGAGGTCGCCCATGAGGGTTCCGGCGAACTCGTCGGGAGCTTCGATCTCTACCTTCATGATGGGCTCAAGCAGGCAGGGCTTGCACAGCTCCATGGCTTTTTTGAAGGCCAGGCGGCCAGCGGTTTTGAAGGACATTTCGTTGGAGTCGACGTCGTGGTAGCTGCCGTCGTAGACCGTGGCCTTGAAGTCGACGACCGGGTAGCCGGCGAGGAAGCCGCGGGCGGCCGACTCGACGATGCCTTTTTCGATGGCCGGGATGAAGTTGCGGGGGATGGCTCCGCCGAAGACTTCGTTGCCGAACTCGAAGCCGCCGCCGCGGGGCAGTGGCTCCATGCGGATTTTGCAATCGCCGAATTGGCCGTGACCGCCGGACTGCTTCTTGTGGCGACCTTGGGCCTCGGCTTTGGCGCGGATGGTTTCCAGATAAGGCACCTTGGGCGATTTGAGGGTGACTTCAGCGTGGTAGCGCTTTTTGAGGCGGCTGACGATGGCCTCGATGTGCGGCTGGCCAGCGCCGGCGATGAGGAATTCGTTGGTCTGCGGGTCACGGAAGAAGCGGATGAGCAGATCCTCTTCCATCAGTTTGTGGATGGCGGGGGCGAGCTTGTCTTCGTCGGCGCGGGATTTCGGCTCGATGGCGTAGGTCATCGCCGGCTCGGGCAGCGGGAAGAGGTCGATCTGAATCTCGGAGCCTTTTTGGCCAAGGGTGTCGCCGGTGAGGGTGTCGCGGAGCTTGGCTACTGCGCCGAAGTCCCCAGCGTGCAATTCGGCCACTTCAGCGGGCTTGCGGCCTTGCATCACGGATAGATGGGCGAGGCGCTCTTGCGTGCGGCGGGTATAGTTTTCAACGGTGGCGTCGTTCTTGACCACGCCGCTGATGACCTTGAAGAAGCTGATGCGGCCGGCAAAGGGATCGGTCATGGTCTTGAAGACCATCAGGGCGAGGGGCTCGCTGTCGGCGATCTTGCGGTCGGCGAGCTCTGCGGCAGTGCCAGCGGCGCCAGCATCGACGGTGGGGACGCGGACGGCAATCGAGCCGCTCTCGACCGGCGAGGGGGTATAGGCCTTGATGAAATCAAGCAGGTGATCGAGGGCCATGTTGCTGAGGCCGCTGGAGAAGAGCACGGGGAAGATGCGGTCTTCGCGGATGGCTTCATGCAGCGCGGCGACGAGGTGCTCCTTGGTCAGCGTGCCGGAGTCAAAGTACTCCTCCATCAGCTCGTCCTTGCCTTCGGCGACCAGCTCGACGAGAGCCTCGTGGCGGGTCTTGGCGTCAGCAGCGATGTTGGCGGGAATCTCCGTGGTCATCTTGCCGCGGCCATCGCCGTTGGGAGTGTAATAGTAGGCCTCCATGGTGACCAGATCGACGACGCCGCGAAAGCCCTCTGCGCCGGTGATGGGCAACTGGACAGGAACACAGTTGCGGCCCCAGCGCTCGACCAGGTCGTCAATGAGGGCGCTCAATCCGCCGCCGCCGCCGGCCTTGGGGTGGTCCATCTGGTTGATGAGGACGATGCGGGGAACCTTGGCTTCATCCGCGTAGCGCCAGACGCGCTCAGTGACCGGCTCAATGCCGTGCTGGGCATTGACAACGAAGAGAGCAGCCTCAGACGGCAGAAGGGCGGCGCGGGCCTCGTGGGTGAACATATGAAAGCCGGGAGTATCAATAAGATTGATTTTGACGCCCTGCCACTCGGCAAAGGCGACGGCATTCTGCATGGTTGCGCCGCGGGCAACTTCTTCTTCGTCATAAGCGGTGACGGCCGTGCCATCTTCCACGCGGCCTTGGGTTGGGGTCATCTTGGCGGCATGCAGCAGAGCGGCGATGAGGGTGGTTTTGCCACTGTGCGCATGCCCCACTACAGCTACGTTGCGGATCTCACTTCCCTGGTAGGTTTTCATTTGCTTCTCCTTTGAGTTGCTGGGTTTAACAGATGTTTGCGCCTAGAAAGATCATGGATTCCCAGTTCCGAAAATCCTAATCTCCACCCCACAAACGAAGATATGTCGCCAGAGATCCCGGATTTGCTTCGCTCACTCAGGGTGACAATGTCTTTGGATGTGCTGTGATTGGGATGGATGGGCAAGGACAGGGAAGCCCTAAGGACGCCTCGGTGGGCGCTCCTGTGGCCGGGTTGGAGGGCCACGTGTCCCGGTCTGCCGTCTACCTCGTCCATAAGGTTTGGACCTGGAGGGTCTCGGGCCGGCGCCGCGCGAATAAAAAATAGATGGGTCCGCAGGGCGTCTTGCTAAGAAAATCGGATGCTATCACACGCGGAGTATGAATGTCCTGTGACACAACGCACCATCCAGCCAAATGCCTGTTGAACGCCCTACACTGTGCAAGAAATATTGTGTGCGGAATTTTTTGTAAGGAGACGCTTGGACCTTCATCAGAGGCCAAACGCAAAAAGCGCCACTCAAATAGAGTGGCGCTTCGGAACTTCTGCGCTAGTCACTGGCCTCCCAAAATATATGTGGACAGTGGTGATTTCCACCGTTCCATCGTGCAGATATTCCCGGCAGGTACTCCCGTTTGAGGGCCGCTTCGTTGGCGGTGGCTCTTGCCGGGGTCTGCTCTTCTTTGGGCCGGTCCATCTCTTCTAGCACTGGTACATCACTGGCACTTATCTAGTAGCAATTACAGGGCCACTTTATGCAATCCTTATTTTCAATCATTTGTGAATATTGCCAAACAAGATACCTATAACATTCGAGAGTTCTAGCGGGGGATATCCAGAATTCCATAGAGGCCAAGGTCTATCGTTGGCATTTCGGGCAATAATGAGTTCCTCGTCCGGTCAGCACGATGCGGCGAATCGGGATCTGGCAGAGCCGGCAGGGCAGATCGTCGCGCTTGTAAACGCAATGTTCCAGTTGAAAAAAGCCGCGCGCCCCATCGGCGTCCACATAATCGCTGACCGAAGAACCGCCTAGCTGAATGGCGTGCTCCAGAACCTTGCGCAAAGCCAGCCGCAGGGATTCCAACTCGGCGCGGGTCAGCCGCGCGCAAAGGCGGCGTGGGCGAATCCTTGCGTGGAAGAGGCTTTCATCGGCGTAGATGTTGCCCACCCCGCTCAGTAGATTTTGGTTGAGTAGAGCTGTCTTGATGGCCAACTGCCGATTGCGAAAAATCTGGACGAACTCGGTAGCTGACACGGTCAAGGGCTCGGTCCCGGCGGCGCGGAAGGCTGGGCTTCGCCCGAGGTCGCGGAAGTCCAGCCGCCCAAAACGACGTGGATCAACGAAGCGCAGCTCGCGCCCGCTGGCCATGCTAAGGCGCGCATGGGTGTGCGGCGCAACGGGAGCCTCCGGGGTAGTGACCAGCAAACGTCCGGTCATGCCAAGATGCACAATCCATTGGGCTTCATTCTCTGCCAACGGGCTTCCGTCGGCTGATCCAAGTTCGCAGACAATGTGCTTTCCGGTGCGATGAACAGAGAGAATTAAGCGCCCTTCAAGACCTTTGGCCTGGAGCGCCGCAGGCGTCTTGAAAAGCTTTGGATAGTTGCCGAACCATGCTTCCACAATGCGGTCGCCACGCAAGCGCTGATCGACACCGCGAGCGATCGTCTCGACCTCTGGCAGTTCTGGCATCCATTGATTGTAAGAGACTAGATAGGTTGAGGCTAGCGGCCCTCGCCGGGCGTGCGAATGCGGTTGACCTCAAAGCTGACAATCTTCCAATCACCCTGAGCGTTCCGCACATAGACGCGCGTGTAGCGGTAACTTCCAGAGATATTGACCCCTGCATGGACGCCGCTCACAACGGCTTTGCAGGTCACCAGCGCGGTGGTTCCGTAGAAGCGCACCTTGCGATCAAAGACGGCAAGGGCCGTGAAATGGGTGGTCCCGCTGCGCAGGCTGTCCAGTGCCTGTTCCTTGGATTGTAAGGCGCCGTCCGCGGTGATAGCTGTGTAATCTTCGGAGAGCAGGCCGTCAAGGGTGGGAATGTCCGCCTTTAAAACGGCGTTCCGCCACGCCTCTTCCAGATGAAAAATTTCGTGATGGCTCTCGTGCCGCAGTGTGCGGGGCATTCCACTGTGCTGGAACGCGGCGCAAGGGGTGAGCGCCAGCGCGGCAAGGACGGCCATCAGTGCCAGAGAGCGACGCCCATGGCGGTGAAGGGGCCTGAAGAATATGACCTGGGCTGCAAGCATGATCGTATCGGATGTTAGTCCCGCAAGCCCGCGCCGGTCAATCGAATTCGAAAGCGTTAGTTTCTTGCGTGCCTAATTGGGTCTTCCCGCGATTACCGCGCTGCATCATAAGCCACACGGCCTTCGCTGATTGTCCAGCGGACTTTGCCCTGCATCGTCCAGCCATCAAAGGGCGTGTTGCGGGACTTTGATTTGCCTTCGCGGGCCTTATAAGTCCATTCAGCAATGGGGTCGAAGACGACAACATCGGCAAAGCTGCCTACGGCCAGTGTGCCTCTGCCTTTGAGATTGAGCAGCGCTGCCGGCTGGGCGGATAAGAGATTCAAGACGCGGCCCAGCGGCATCTTCCACTCCTTATGCAGCCAGCGGAGGCTCAGGCCCAGAGCGGTTTCCAGGCCGATGATGCCATTCGGCGCGCGGTCAAACTCGACTTCCTTTTCATGAACCGCGTGCGGCGCGTGGTCGGTGGCAATCGCGTCAATGACGCCGTCCATCAGCGCTTCAATCAACGCATCGCGATCCGCCGATGCGCGCAGTGGCGGGCACATCTTGGCGTTGGTGTTGTAGTCGCCGACGTGCTCGTCGGTCAGCAGAAAGTGATGTGGAGCCACCTCACAAGTTACGCGCAGCCCGTTGCGGCGGGCTTGGCGAACGGCAGCCACGGCGGCAGCAGTCGAGATGTGCGCCACGTGCAGGTGGGCGCGGGCCTCGCGCAGCTCGCTCACCAGCCGGATATCGCGTTCGACGATGCCGGATTCGGCCTCATTCGGCCAGCCGCGCAGACCCAGTTTGAAGGCTGTCGGTCCAGCGTTCATCGCGGCCACTTTGTCGCCGATGTGCGTCAGGCGCGTGTCCTCGGCGTGCTGGATGACGGTGAGTCCCACGCGCGCGGCAGCGGCCAGCGCCTCGCGCATCACATTGTCTTTCAGAATCGGTAGACCGTCGTCGCTGACGGCCACGGCTCCGGCGGCCTTCAGCGCCGCGTAGTCGTTGATCGCTTCACCCTTCGAGCCGCGCGTGGCGGCGGCAATCGGGAAGACGCGGATGGAGGCATTGCGCTCCGGCGCCTGCATCCAGCGCGTCGTCTCCGGCGAGTCGTTCACCGGGCTGGTATTCGGCATCGCGGCAACCGAGGTGAATCCGCCCGCCGCCGCCGCCGCAGTGCCGGTGGCGATGGTCTCTTTGTGCGCCTGCCCCGGCTCGCGCAGATGGACGTGCATATCAATCAGCCCCGGCGCGACGGTGAGGCCGGTCGCGTCCAGAACCTCCGCGCCGTTGGCCGCCTTCAGCTTGCCCGGCCCGGCGATCTCGGCCACCCGGCCGTCCTTGAGCAGAATGTCCTTGAGCGCGTCCACTCCGGCAGCCGGATCAACCAGATGGCCGCCTCGAATAATTAGTGCCGTCATGCGCGGCCTCCTTGGTTATTATCATTATTAAGAATGGAAAGGTTCCCAGTCTGATTGATTCGTTTCAGCTCTATGCGAAAACTAAAGTAGATCCAAATAATCACAATGAGAGGTATCACAAAAGGAAATGACCAAATGAATGAGATATGACGATTCTGAACAAGAATATTCCACATCATTAAAAACAATGAAAGCATAAAAATGACAGCAAACAGTATTTCTGCACCTGTAAACCCATAGACTATTCCTTTATCTTCAGTTTGATTTACATTTGTTTTCAATGGATAAATAAGCCGAATTATAACTTGTGAAATGACAATCAAAAACAATATTATCCAAAGAATAATCATAAATACCTCGCCTCTAACAAATTCATGAATACCAAACATTACCCAGAAGGGATAAAAAAACATTAGATTCTGCTTATTAATTCTCTGTTCTACAAACCATTCAATCCATAAATAAGATGCCGTAAGAGCAGTACCGAATAATGTAATAAGGGCAAATAAAACAAAGTTTGGCGTTCTATAGAAATGTACTAACCCAACGATCTCACCGACAATCAGCGCGAGCAAAATCGGAATACGGATTTTGGTGATGGATGCGAGCTTCATCTTTCACGCCTTCAATGCTGGCCGGGTTTTGGCCGCTTGCTCAGAATAGCAACTCTTTGCGGCCTTGCACAATTCGTTGTCGATTGCGGAAATGGTGTTGCGCGGATTGCGCTCCTCCCGGAGGGAGGGGACGAGAATAGCCCAGGGTGAAACCCTGGGAAAGTGTCGGGGGGAGAGATTCCCGCCCCGGAGGGGCGGCGCGAAATGCGCAATTGAGCCGTTCAGGAGTATTCGATTCGCCCCTCCGGGGCGAAGGGCCTCTCTCCGCATCGCACCCAGGGTTCCGCTGCGCTTCACCCTGGGCTATTTTCGTAACATCCCTCCGGGATGCGTGAAAAACCTTTCGTCCGTGAAAATGTCTCATCCAAAATAATACGCCCATGAAAAAAGGCCGCTCACGCGGCCCTTTACAAGATCAAGCAGTTCGCCCGGGTAACACGTTCGGTCCGGCAGCACCAACCACTCATAACCAGTATCGGCCTATTGTCGGAAATTCGTCAACGAAAATCTTTACGCCTTCGCCATCAGCGCTCGCTCGACGACGGCCATGCGTATAGCGACGCCGTGGCGGACCTGTTCGAGGATCGCCGATTGCGGGCCGTCGGCGACGTCGGCGGTGATCTCCAGGCCGCGAATGATCGGTCCGGGGTGCAGCACCAAAGCCTTCGGCGCGAAAGTGGCCAGCCGCCGGCTGTCAAGCTGGTAGGCGGCCTTGTACTCGTCGAGATCGAGCTGCAACCCGGCCAGCCGCTCGGCCTGAATGCGCAGCATCATCACGACCTGCGCCTGGGCGAGCGCGGCCTCAAAGTCGCGTTCGACGGTGATGCCAGGGCCAGCCTGAGCGGCAAGATCGGGAAGCAGAGCCTTAGGGCCGCATAGGATTACACGCGCGCCCAAGCGCGGCAGCAGCATCATATTCGATCGGGCGACCCGGCTGTGCAGGATGTCGCCGGTGATGGCGACTGTTACGCCGGAGAGCGTCTCGGCGTTGACGGTCTCCACACCGGGACGCAGATGAGCCAGCATGGTGCGCAGGTCGAGCAGCGCCTGGGTGGGATGCTCGTGCATTCCGTCGCCGCCGTTGAGGACGGGCAGGCAGGTTTCAGCCTCCAGCAGCCAGGCCGCGCCGGAGTTGGGATGGCGGAGGATGATGGCCTCCGCGCCCAAGGCTCGCAGCGTCAGGCCGGTGTCCTTGAGCGATTCGCCTTTTTCGATGCTGGACGAGAGGCTGGAGACCAGCGTGGTGTCCGCGCCCAGCCCCTTGGCGGCCAGCTCAAAGCTGGTGCGGGTGCGCGTTGAGGACTCGTAGAAGAGCAGCGCGATGCGACGCTTGGCCAGGATGCGGGCGCGGGTCAGCGGGTCTTGATTTTCGAGAGCCGTGGCGCGGGCCAGGATGTGGCTGAGAGCCTCCAGCGTCAAATCCTGCGTTGAGAGCAGCGAGCCGGGATTGTAAGGAAACAAGGATGCCGCAACAGGCGGAGTGGGCAATGGGCGGCGGGATTTAGTTTCGGTCGGAGTCATGTTTTTAGTTCTCAGTTCACAGTTTTCAGTTCTCAGTTGTCAGTTCCTGGCTTATAACTGACAACTGACAACTGACAACTGCATATTCAGTCTACCCGCTCGACTAGCAGCACCTGCTCGTCGCTATCGACTTCATTGAACTTGACTTCGATGATCTCTCGGCTGCTGGTGGGGATGCGGCGACCAACGTAGGCGGCCTCGATGGGCAATTCGCGGTGGCCGCGGTCAATCAGCACCGCCAATTGCACGCGACGCGGTCGGCCGTGGGCAAAGAGCGCATCCAGCGCGGCGCGGATCGTCCGGCCAGTGTAGAGCACATCGTCGCAGAGCACCACGTCGCGGCCATCGACATTGAAGCCGATGGAGCCGGGCGTAACCACTGGGCGCACGCCGGTGGTGGAGAGGTCGTCGCGGTAGAACTGAATATCCAGGACACCGGTGTCGATGGGGCGCTTTTCGATGGCGGAGACCAGCTTGCCCAGGCGCTCGGCCAGCGGCACGCCGCGGCGCTTGATTCCCACCAGGGCCAGGTCAGGGCTGCCGTTGCTTTTTTCAACGATCTCGTGCGCCAAACGCACCAAGGTGCGCTCAATCTCGGAAGCGGACATCAGCCTGCCTTTGACGCGCAGGGCGGAGTTGCTTGAGTCTTCAGTCATGATTCCTCGCGTGGCTTATCTAATGCAGGATAGAAGGGTTTGGGCCAGGGGGCAAGTTGTGGAGAAACGGGCAGAATTCCAAGCGAGTGCATTAGAGTTCCGGCTGACGAGAGCGACCCAGCATACGCGCTCCCAGCGCTCCGCCGGCAACCGCGAAGATCAGCAAAAAGCAGGAAACAATCGCCAGAGACGCAGCCCACATTCCGGCATGACCTTCAGGCGAAAGGATGATGGCCTGAATTTTATTGAAGGCGCTTTGCGACTGCGCGGCATCCGCAGGAGCCATTCCAGCCAGCGACTGCTGAACCGTCTGCTGAAACCTGTCAACAAAAAGGCTGTTGTAGGACGCGTCGATTTGACTGGATTGGTGAAAGATAACGCGCTCAACAAACAGTGAGCTGCTGCTGACGCAAAAAGCTAGCCATGCGGCCAACAGGCCGGTGACCAGTCCGATGCGCGCCCCGGCACCAATCGTGATCCAAGCAGGGCGTTGGCTGCGCAAATAGAACATCACTGCCAGCATGGCGGCGGAGGTCATCCAGATCAGTCCAGCGCCTCTGAGAGGCGAAGCCTCGCTGCACAATACTCCAGCCGGGATGGCCAGCTTGAAAGCTGCGCTCAGGGCAGGCTTCCAGTGAATGCTGCCGGCGTCGCGCACCACTCCATCCCAAGGCTCGGGTTGCGCTTGCGCCGCAGAACCGTCGGTAGCGCAGATCAATTGCGGCAATCCGCAAGAGGGGCAGTAGCAGTTCTCAGCGAGGACGGTTTGGTGGCAGCGGTTGCAGGTAATTTCCATACATCTATGAGCCTATAGCATTCCCGCGCCTGATGGAATGCCGCGGAACAGGCTAGGCTGCTCCCCGAGGCTGTTGTTGTTGGCGCATCTTGTACTCGTTGCGCAGTTTGAGGTAGTGATGGAGCGGGGCAAAGGATCTTTCATCACAGGTGAGGCAACGAACCGGGAAGTACAAGACAAGCAGTCGCCTGAGTTCGGACAAACGAAATCGGAAGTGCGAGGGACGGAATTTCTCCGTACCGCAAAAGCGGCAATAAAGGGCCATAGGAACTCCAGTTTTGATTACCAATGAAGAAAGCAATAAGAGCGGGAGACTCTCGGTTGCATCTGCTGAATCTTGAGAGGAAGTTCAATCAGCCGATTTACCACTATTGTTACACAAATGAAATAAAAAGGCATAAAGATGCGCAGCGTGTGTTGGACAGGATCTTCGACTTCTTTTCAAAGTTATCAGGGAGAAATCATTCCAGAGGGATCTGGGGCAATTTGTGTATAGGATCAGCAAAATAGAATGGTGCGGATGGGGACGTCCGCACGACAGCCAATCTGAAAACCGGCGTCACCTTTCAGCGAGCTTTTTGGCCACGATCGCTTCGGCGGCAGAAAGAACTTCATCCAGCGTCAAGTGAGTTGAATTCAGCAGCATGGCGTCGGGAGCCGGGCGGAGCGGCGAATCGGCACGATTGCGATCTCGCTCATCGCGGGCGCGCAGGTCGCGAATCACCTCATCGGGCTGGACGGCCGGAGCTGGGCCAAGCTGGTCGTATCGGCGCAAGCCGCGCACTTCAGGGGCGGCATCCAGAAAGATCTTCACCTGCGCCTGCGGGAAGACTACCGTGCCGATGTCGCGGCCTTCCATGACCACTCCGCCTGCCGCGCCCAACTGTTGCTGCAAGCGAACCAGCCAGGCACGAATAGCCGGCCAGACGCTGACGCGAGAGGCGGCGTCGGTAACGGTTTGATTGCGGAGCAGGCCGGTTACATCCTCGCCGTCGAGCAGGACGCGGTTACCCTCGGCAGAGGCTTCCAGGCGGATGCTGGTCTGAGCGGCAAGTTGTTCCAGCCCTTTGGGATCGTCGAATGAAACTGCCGCGCGCTGCGCCTTTAGAGCGAAGGCGCGGTACATGGCGCCAGTCTCCAGATTCAGTAGGCCGAAGCGCTGAGCCAAATGGCGAGCGACGGTGCTCTTTCCCGCTCCCGCCGGACCGTCAATGGCAACGATAATGTGGCGGGCCGGATCAAGGGGAGGGATGGAACTTTCATGCATGCTCATCCGCGCTTCTTGGTCTCCTGCTTGGGACGCGCCGCAAAGCCGAAGCGCTTGCCGACTCCAGCCTTGGCGCCAATGGCCACAAGAGGCTTCCGACCATTGCGAGAGGCGCTGGAGGGACGCGCTGAGCTGCCGCCGTTGCGTGAGTTAGAGCTGGATTTACCAGCTACTTGCATGCTTCCGGCGTGGCCGCTGCCCTTGCGCCCAGCCCATGAGGACGAAGACGGCTTGCTCGAACGAGTCTCAGGCCTTGCATCTCCCTTTACGCCATTCCCATTGCCACGGCTGCCGTTGCTGGCGGAAGAGGTTGCATGAGTGCCGTTGCGCTTGCCGTTGGAGTCGGCGGCAGCGCGATGCGCCGGACGGCTTGCGGAAGAGGATTGCGCCGGTTTGCGATCACGAGAGTGCGTGGCGGCACGGCTGAAGTGTGGCCGCGCGGCTGATTTAGCCGCTGGAACCGGTTTGCGGACAGAGGGGGGCTTGGGCGCGGGCGCTTCGTCAACTGGCTGCGGAGCGCCGGAGACGGATGCTTCGGGGAGAACTTCCTCGGCGGCAGCGAGCTCCAGAGACTCTTCTTCTTCCCTGCCATGCAAGAAATAAGCCGAAGCAGGAATTGCGGAACTGGCATACAACGTGGGCGCAACCGCGAACTCTGGCAGCGTGCCGGCCACATAATAGAGAGGCGCTTGGCCCATGGAGAGCGTGTGGACCTGCCGAGTTGCAACCAGGCCTCGAAGCACCTCTCGCACTTTGCTGCGGGCGGTAAGCGGGGCTAGGAATATCTCCACCTCTTCCATGCCAGCCGCAATGACCGCTTGGAGATAAATGGAGGCGAGTACAGAGATCGCCGTCACCTGTGAGGTGGAGGCACCTTCGGCAATGGCTTTTTGAAAGCGTGTGCGGAGGAGTTGCCACTGAGCGGATTGGCCGGGAGCGGAGACAATCGGAATAATCCGCAACTGCTGCCAGAGTTCGGTAATGGCGCGCAGAACGGCGGCTTCGGTCACTTCCCGGCCCAGCGCATGAGTGAGCTTGGTCAGGGTGGTGTCGCCGGTCTCTAGCAGCTTATAGGCCTCGATGGCCAACTGCGAGACTTGGCGTGAGCCGGTCAATTGCGGGGTGCGACGCCAGTCACGATCGCCACGCAGGGCGTAAACGTAGGGCAAAACCCAACTCGCCACAACGAAATCAGGCGCCTCACCGGGCAGGCCGAGCAGATTCAGGCGCACCGCCACTCCGTCCGTCTCCAGACGCACCAGCAACTCTTCCGCCAAGGCGATATGTTCTGGGGTGGTGTTGCGCGTGCTGGCAACAGCCTCAACAAATGACGGCGCAACGGCGGAGGAAAATTGCCGTTTGGGCAGGAAGAGACACAATCCGGTCTCTTCGATCCACGTACGGGCATCCTCTAGCGTGAGTACCCCGCGTCCGTCCAGGCGCATCCTTTCGGAGCGCGATGCTTCCAATTGTTCCGATGTCAAAGAAAAACCTCATTTCCAGGCTGGCGTTGGCGCCGGGTAACCCCGTCCCCTAAGAGGAGGGCTACCACCTTCCACCCATTTCATATTCGCTGGAAGGCCCGCTGGATCTCCTTCCAAGAATACAGCAAAGCTATTGGACGTCCATGTGGGCAATTAGTTGGGTGGCTGGTCTTTGCTAGTTCCAATAGTAACCATTCCATGCGGGTTGTGTCAAGCGGCGTATTTACCTTGATGGCGGAATGACAGGCAATGGAGGCGGCGATGCGCGTACGAATCTCCGTAAGATCATGATTATGATTGTCTTCCTGGAATTCTTCGCTCGATTGATCGATCACTTCAGCCAGCATACGCTCCAGGGCTGCTCCCTCCAGTCCGATGGGCGCAGCTTTCACGGCAAGTGTTTGAGGGCCAAAGGGTTCCACCTCGAACCCATTCTGTTCAAGCTCTCCGGCGATCTTGGCAAAGGTAATCATCTGTGATGCCTTAAGTTCGACAATAATAGGCATAAGTAATCTCTGTCGCATTACCTTCTCAACCTGGCGGTTCCTCAAAATTTTTTCAAAAAGAATGCGCTCGTGTGCCACATGCTGGTCAATAATCCATAATCCGTCCTCGCCCGTAGCCAAAATGAAGGACTCGCGCAGTTGCCCCAGTGGGCGCAATGCACCCAAATGGTTCAAATTGGAGGCAGCTCTCTCAGCCTCCACTTGAGCTGTTTCCGCTGCCGTATCCGAGCCGGATGCAGCGCCGATCCGCGGAGAGCAATCACCGGCAGGTAGAGTGGCGTGCTGGAAGAGCGCAGCCGCCGCTTCGCCCCAGGCCTGCTGGTCCTGCCAACCGTTCACAGGCGCGCGTTGAGAGGCAAAATCCAGCTTGCCGGGAATAGGGGTAGGCACGCGCGGAGTCAACTGAAAAGCTTCAGCGTCGGCCCTGGCGGACTGGAAGGCGACCGGATCGGAGTCCGGCTCCGGCATCGGGGCGCTCTCCGGCGCGCCCGGAATCGGCGAAGTGGACGAAGGCAACAGGGATGAGCTGGCGTTGGGCGCGGCATCGAGAGCCGCCAAAAAAGCGGCGGCAGGCCGTGCCTTGATCAGCGCCGTGCGCAGACTGTCGCGGACAAAGTCGTGAATCACGTTCTGCTGGCGAAAGCGCACCTCGGTCTTGGCCGGATGAACATTCACGTCCACCTCTTCGGGCGGCATCTCCAAAAAGAGCAGCACCACCGGGAAACTGGTGGGCGGAATTACATTGCGATAGGCCTCGGTGATGGCGTGCAGCAGCAGCCGGTCGCGGATCAAACGATGATTGACAAAGATATAAATCGAATTGCGATTGAGCTTTTGCAGTTCCGGCTTGGAGTAAAAGCCGGTTAGCCGCAGTACACCCGGCGGGCGAGGGGGATCGTCCGGGTTTTTCTTCCACGGCGGCGGCTCCGGCAGCCCGGCGCGTTCGAGAGGCAGCTCAGCGGCCACGGGCAGCAGCGAAGCCAGCGTCTCCTTGCCGAAGATCTGGTAGATCCGCTCGGCGGTCCGAGCCACCGGCGGCGCAGAGACGATAGTGTGCGTGGCCGACAGCAACTCGAAGTGCTTCTCCGGATGGGCCAGGGCGTAGTGCGTCACCAACGCGGTTACGTGGGCCAGCTCGGTCGATTCGGCGCGCAAAAACTTGCGGCGCGCCGGAGTATTGAAGAAGAGATCGGCGACAGTCATTGTGGTTCCGCGCGGCAGAGCGGCGTCGTCCACGTGAAGAATCTTGCCTCCGGCAATTTCGATGTGTGTTCCAGAGCTCTCTTCGCCGGTTGCCGTTTCCAGCGTGACGCGAGCGACCGAAGCGATGGAGGGCAGTGCCTCGCCACGAAAGCCTAGCGTCGCAATCGAGAGCAGGTCGTCGGCTGTGCGCAACTTGGAGGTGGCGTGGCGCTCAAAGGCCAGCAGCGTGTCGTCGCGGTTCATGCCGTGGCCGTCGTCTGTGATGCGGATCAGCTTGCGCCCGCCTGCCTCGATCTCGATGCGGATAAAACTGGCGCCCGCGTCGAGCGCATTCTCCAGCAGCTCTTTGACCACCGAAGCAGGCCGGTCCACCACCTCGCCGGCGGCGATCTGGTTGGCAACCTGGTCGGAGAGTACGCGAATGCGGCCCATACGATTTAAGAGTAACTCAACCAACCATAGGCGCGACCTCCTTCAGGATCAGGTGTTAGGATAGGCGGCATGAATATCGGTGGAAAACGGGGAGTTTCGGCGCGTGGGTTGCTTTGGCGCGGCGCGGCGTCTTTGCTGGCGCGGCTACCGGCGCGCGACTCGCTCGTGGTGCTGAACTATCATCGCATCGGCAACCCTGTGGACGATTTGTTTGATCCGGGCGTCTTCTCCGCTACCGCCGATCAGTTTAATGAGCAGATCGCCTATCTGAAAGGCCATGTTTCGCTGATAACTCTTGAGGAGGCTTTGGCAATTATGGATGGCACGGAGAAAGAGAAGGCTCGCCGTTGCCGCGTTCTGATTACCTTTGACGACGGCTATCTGGATAACTATCAGATTGCTTATCCTATCCTTCGTTCGCACGGCGCGCAGGGTGTTTTCTTTCTAGCCACCAGTATGGTTGGCTCCTGCGAGATTCCATGGTGGGATCAGATTGCATATATGGTGAAGACTGCGCGCAATCGCCGATTCTCGCTTCGTTATCCGGCCGAGCTTACTGTGGATTTAGTTAAGACTGGCTTGGAAACCAGCTTGACAGCGATCCTGAAGTTCTATAAGAGGCCTGATAACTCCAACCCAGATAGATTCATGTTGGAGTTAGCAGATGCGTGCAAGGGAGAAAGACCGCCCGGAACGCTGCGGCGCTTCTTGAACTGGGATGAAGCTCGTGAAATGATCGGCGGCGGAATGGCGATTGGTTCACATACACACTCGCACACGGTACTCAGTCAACTGGAAGCGGTGAAGCAATCCGAAGAGTTATCCAATTCGAGAAATATTTTTAAGGAACATCTTGGCGCCGAAGCCGATGCAGTTGCCTATCCAGTCGGAAAGCAGATTAGCTTCAACGAACAAACGCAAAAGTTAGCGCAGGAAGCGGGTTATCGCGCGGCATTTTCATCCTATGGCGGTGTAAATCTTTCAGGAAGAATCAATCCATACGATGTAAGACGGATCTGGATCGGAAGCCAAAGCTGGAGCAGCTACCGAGTGCAAAGCGCTCTCAGCGGGCTTACACAGTTATTGGATTTATTCGTAGCGCATTGAAGCAGACACTCCAGACCATAATCGAGCGCTACACTTTTTGAGGCAACTCTATGGTTTATTCTCTCGCTGCTTCTAACAATTCACTACGCTCAAAACCGTAGCGGCGACCTCCAGGTCGGCTGTAGTGCGGGCGTCCTCGCCCGCGTTTATTTTTTCCAAAAGTCGCTTATCTGTGCGGTATTCTTGGAATCTATTCCCCAACTCACTCCACAACCAGACAGAGCTGGGCTTTGGCTGTGGGGTCGAGGCGGACGAGTTCGTCGTCTCCATTCTCGACGACTCCGCTGGCTTTAACGCGATAGCGGCCAGGAGCAAGGCCGGTGAAGCGGAAGCCACCTTCTTCGTTGGTGCGAGTGGTGGCGATGGCTATTTTGTCTCCGGGGTGAAAGAGCTCAACCAACATTCCTTCGACAGGCGTGCCGATGTTGGTTTCGCCTGCCCAGCCGGCCAGTTCAGGGCCAACCGTCTCGTTGACCGCATCCGGGCCGTCGCCTTGTTCAATCAGCCTTCCTTGGGGACAGGGAAGATTGACTGTCAACTCTGAATTGCGCTTGGCCGGTCTTACTTCAATGTAGTCGAGTGCGGCGTGGTCATTGCCATCTGGAATGGCTCGAATGCTTACCACATCACCCGGATTCAACCAGACACCGCGAACAAGATGCCGATTCGAATTATCGCCATGGGGCTTGTTTGAAGGCAAAATAGCGTCCGCAGACCACCAAGGTCCAATTTCACCAAGCCTCATCATTCCATTTTGTTCTAAGAAATATTCTGCTTTGCCTGGTTGGAGATCAAAATACTGGACGGCAATATCGTATATACCTTTCGCGCCTTTCCACTTCCACTCTGCTTTACAGAAGGGCATCCCATCTTTAACATTCTTCGGCGTCAGAGGGTCGTCGCAACTGACAGCTTTCCCGCCCGAAGTATCTTCCCACGGGTTCACATCGATAATCTTGTAGCCGGTGAGCTTGGCGTCTTCGGCTTCCAAACGGCCGGGATAATGCCCAGCGCGGCCCTTTTCATCGGGGATTCCGCTCAGCTTGAGAAAGTACTGCACAATCGCGTCGCGCCAGACAATGGCGTGGCCGGACTGATAGCGGAGGCGGTCGCGGACCTGCTCGTAGAGCGGCTGGTCGATCTTGCCTTCGAGCTTGGCCCACTGGCGGGCAAACTCCGCCGCCTGCTCCGCGCCCTCGTAGTGGCTGTCGTAGAGAGATTGAATCACCGTTTTGCCGGAGTGCAGCTTGTAGCTATACGGCACGTGATGGAAGAAGAGCAGCAGCTCATCCGGCGTGGTGGCCACGTTTTCGTATATCTTGGCGACTTCAGGCGGGTACTGGCCCGCGTAGCCTGTGCCGTGAGCGACGCTGCGGTCCATGCCGACGCCGTCCTTGTCGGCGCGGTGCCACTGGCCCCAGCCGTTGCGCTCGCTCGCCTCGATATTCGGACCGTAGTGCGAGCCGGTGATGTCGGTCAGTGTCTGCAATCCCAGTGGGCCGGTGTAGTTTTCGTAGGCCGGCCAGGATTGCATCAGCATCTTTGTGACCGTGCTGACCACTTCGGGGTCATTACCGAAGGTCTGGCGCGTCCATTCGGCGGCGATCTCCTCCGGCGTCTGATCGGGATTCCAGGCCAGGCGACCGAAGGCGTAGAGGTTGGCCAGAGCCAGCGGCGAACCAAGCCATGCGTCGCGGCCCACTCCGGCAACGGCGACGATTCCGCCCAACGGCCGATGGAAGCTTTTGCCTGCGATGATCTCTTTCACGGGCGTTGACTGGCTATCGGCGCGCAGATCAAAGTCCAGTACCTGCTTCCACATCGGGGCGAGGTAAACCAGATGGCGCTGCTGGCCGGTGTACTCCTGCGTGACTTCAAGCTCCATCGCCGCATTGGTCTTCTGCAATCCGGCAAAGATCGGCGATACAGGCTCACGAGCCTGAAAGTCGATGGGGCCTTCTTTGATCTGAACGATGACATTGGCGGCGAATTGGCCGTCGAGCGGGTGGAAGATGTCGTAGGCGGCGCGGGCGCGGTCGGCTTTGGGGTCGCGCCAGTCGAGGTGGTGGTTGTAGACAAAGGCGCGATAGAGGACGATGCCGCCGTGAGGCGCAAGCGCTGAGGCCAGCAGGTTGGCGGCGTCGGCCGGGGTGCGTCCGTAGGTGGCCGGGCCGGGCTGGCCTTCGGAGTCGGCCTTGACCGTGAAGCCGCCAAAGTCCGGGATCAGCTTGTAAATCTCCTCCGTCTTGGCCGTCCACCAGGCGCGCACCGCAGGATCGAGCGGATCAAAGATTGCAAGGCCGCCAATCTCCTGCGGGCTGGTAATCTTCACACTGACGGCCAGCCGCACACCCCAGGGGCGCATAACGTCAGAGACCCGCGCCAGTTGCTTCAAGTGCTCGGAGTCCAGCAGGTGCGCGTCGGCGTTGACGTTGTTGACGTTAACCCCGTTGATGCCGATCGAGGCTAGCAGCCGGGCGTACTCACCGACCGGCGTAAGATCATCGCGGACGTTGCCGCCTTCAAAAAAGATCGACCGGCCGGCATAGCCGCGCTCGATGGAGCCGTCCGGGTTGTCCCACTCGTCCATCCAGCGGATGGGCATGGCGGGATGGGAGCGAATACCGGAAAAGTGTACATCCTTGCCTTCAGCAAGAGTCCGCAAAACGGCAAAGGTTCCATAGAGAACTCCACGCTCGTCGCCACCAAGAATGAAAAGAAATGGGTGGCCATTGTGTTTGCTCCATAAGAGCCAATATTCATCCGGATTCAGATCGTTTGGAAAAGAAAGCTCGGGAAAAGCTGGCTGCACTTCCTTGGCGGTACCTAAAATGACTCTGCCATTGATGGAACCGAATGAATCTCCAACGGACTTTAACCGCAGTTTTCCAATTTCGCGATAAAATTCGTTCTCCGCTGATTTTTCCAGAGTTCCAGAGCCAAATGCTTTGGCGAATATTGGTATATCATTTGGGCCGCGATGGCCTGCGTCTCTCAGCCAAGCCTGATCCGCCGTCTGCGCGGAGGCTGCTACGCCAACGGCCAACACTGCCACAACCAAAAATCCAACGCGGAAAACTTTCTTCGTCCGAATCATCACCGCTCCCGAATCTTCATACTGATCTATTATCCGACAAGCCAAATGCATAAAAGGCCAAATGACTATAAGGTTTTCCGCATGAAAAAAAGAACCTGCGGGCTTCCGCAGGTTCTTTTTGCGATTCTTGCCGGTACGGCATCTCGGCTTTAGTTGACCGTCAGAACAAATGTTGTCGACTGCGCGGACGCTGTGACACCGTTGCTGTATTGCGCGGTCACCTTGATATTGTACGTACCTGCCGGCGTTGCCGGTCCCTGCGGCGGGCCGTGGTTTTCATACTTGTAGAGTGGATTGCAGCCCGTTGTGCCCAGCAGCGTGACCACGCCAACCAGAGCCATCAGCGACAACCGGCTCAGAAAACGCCGCCGCCGCGTTCCCCATGCCAAACCGCCAAGGCCCAGAACTCCGGGCAATAAAAACGCCCATGCAATCGGCGCGGCGCTCTGGCCGGGATTGGAGGCTGGCTTGAGTGAGGCGCCTGAAACGGAGTAGGTCTGAATCACCAGGTCGCTGGTGACCAGCCCATTTTGGCCGGGATCGATTTCCACATTCTGCGGGGTAAAGTTGCAGCCAGCCACGTCCGAGAGGCCGGAGCAGGAGAGGGTGATGAACGCCGGAGTATCGGTCGTCGTCACGGAGTCAATAAACGCCTGCGAGGGCGTAACCGTAACGGTAGCCGTTCCTGCCTGACCTGGAGTCAACATCATGGCTCCTGTTGTAGATGCCGGCGAAACGTTGGAAACGGTTGACTCAAAATCGATGTTCTCTTGCAGCGCGCCGGAGGAAGCTTGATCGGCGGAAGTGCCGGCAAATGCAGCGGTCAGGCTGTGGTCGCCGGGTTTCAAGCAAACCGATGTGCTGCTCGTGCCCTTGGCACCGGTCTGCACTGTGGCCACAGTCGAGGAGCCGCCGCCGTTGAATGCGTCGTTAATGGTCACCGTGGCGTTGGCAACTGGATCGACCGTTGAGGTTTCAGAAACAGTGACCGTAAGCGCTTGCGTGCATCCGCTCAGCGTCCCGGCAGTCAGTGTCGTAGTCGTAGCGACACTTTGGGATACCGCCAGCGCGGGCAACCCCAGCGCGATTGCAACTCCCGCAACCAACTCAAGCCGCAGATTGCGGCGGTTTATGCCTCTCACGTGCACCTGCTCCAAAATCAAAATTCTCTGCCGCC
>Ga0181520_10004358_pt1 | contig 23727 bp, 31 predicted proteins | sample PEATcosm2014_Bin_29_FD_132451 | JGI IMG/M metagenome (GOLD analysis project Ga0181520, IMG submission 132451) | Peatland microbial communities from MTU Mesocosm Facility, Houghton, MI, USA - PEATcosm2014_Bin02_30_metaG | ecosystem: Environmental > Terrestrial > Soil > Wetlands > Peat | place...
AATGTTCTATAATAAGACTGTCTGGGGTAAACCCCAGCGGAGAGGAAACACAATATGCCGAGACTTGAGAATTGGGAAATCGTAGTCTGTGCGGCTGTTCCGGCGATTGTCGCCGCGATCGTGCCTAGGAAAGAACTGGAAAAGATGGCCCAAGAGCTGCCACCGCGGCTCTGCGGCGATCTATACGACGACGAGCTGCAGCGGAAGGGTTCGGACAGCAAGGTGATGGAGGGGAGTCGTATCACGACCAGCGTGTTGAAGTCTTACGACCTCCGGGAGGGAAAGGCCGTGACCCAGAACACCGAGTACCAGTTGGGTGTGGCCGATGCCGACTTTGCCAAACACATGCGCGAGCATGCGCCCGAGGCCTTTGCTACGCTGCTTGCGGCTGGGCGTATTCCGCTTGAGGCGATGGAGTCCCAGGCCCAGGCCTGAGACCACCGAACCACTTAAAACCGACGCGCTGGCTAGCTTTGCCCTGGCCAGCGCATCTTTATGAGAGGAGATCGTATGAAAAACGTTTTGGATATGCTGCTCGAGGAGATGAAGCGCAGCGACGACTTCAAGAGTGAGCATTACGGCGCTATTGGTGGTGAGGACTATCCCGACATCGCTGACCAGGTGCTGAACAACCACCGGGGAGCCACGCTGCTGATGATGGCTTTTATGAAGTCCACCTCCGGCATTCCGAAGATGGCTTGCTATATGCAGGAGCACGGCATGGACGGTGAGACTCTGGAGAGCGGAGAGGTGGTCGCGAAGTTCATGCGCGATAACTTCGACACCTTCCGGCCCTGGCTGGACATGCTCTATTGGGGCATCAAGATCGGGCGTAAGCTGGAGCGTGAGGACGGGAAGATTGACGAGACGCTGAAGCGGATGGAGGAGACGCTTGCGGAAGCGCCGGCGGCTGCGGCCACGAGCGACCGCGGCCAGTGCCCGGTCTGTCACAAGCCGATCGAGGATGGTGATGAGCTGGAGATGGCTGGTGGGCCTCATTGCATCTGCACCGACCCCAAGTTGAAGGATCACCGGAAGCTTTTTCGCGTGGCTCCCAATGGAGAGACCGAGCGCGGCTTCGTCGGTAATGACGGCAAGGAGCATTGGCTCTAACCCCATAAACGACTGAAAACAGACTGAATAAAGACTGTAACCTTGGCTGTTTACACCTCATCTAATAGGTGTATAATCGTGTTATGGGGAGGTGAGGATTATGCGGTTGTGGTTAGATGATGTACGCGATCCCGAGAAGCGGGAATACTTCGGCGTGAATGACGAAGTGCATCTGCCTTCGATGAACTGGGTCTGGGTGAAGACCTACGAACAGGCGATCGCCGCGCTCGAGACCGGTGAGGTGACCTACGCCTCGCTCGATCATGATCTGGACTTTGCTTGCCCGGATTGCGAACGGGCGTTTGAGAAGATGCGCAAGGAAGGGGGCAAATACCACGGATTCCAGAACGGCTACGTTTGGGATGACCGGCATTGGGAGCCTTATCTGGTCTGCAACCACAAGAACGGCTATGATGTGGTGCGCTGGATGGATAAGCACAATGTATGGCCCGCGCAGGGCGTTCGGATTCACTCCGCCAATGCCCGGGGAGCTGCGCGGATGAAGCAACTGGTGGACGCGCACTACAACGCGCTGCGCACAGATGGGGATGGAATCTAAGACTCCATCCCTTCTCTCTTTAATAGCTCCGTGACGGAAACCTCACATCTTTGGAATCGAGCCAACGAAATTAGGGATCGACTTGTGCGCTGGCTCGAGGCGCGAGAGGGAAAGAGCATCTACGGCAAGTTCAAGCGGATCGACATTCTGCGAATGGTCAAGCTACAGGTGTGGAGCTGGCGCTATCGGCTGGAGATTGAGGAGATTCTGGACCTGGTGGTGCCCTACCTGCGTGATACCGTAACGACCAAGCAAAAGAAAAAGTATGGCCTGGGCTGTTCCATCGCCTCTCTGACCGGTGACGGTAGCGAGAAGATTCTGGTGAACGCTATCGCCCAGGAATATCCCGATGGCGAGCACAAGTACGCCTGGCGCCAGCGTGAGCAGCAGCGGCAGCTGGAGGCTGAGCGCCTTGAAGAGAGCGACGGCCTCGTTGTGAAGGAACGCGCTCCGCGGGGGATTCTCGATTTCGACTCAGTAGAGGAATTTCTACAATATAGTGCGCGGCGTGTGGAACGTATTCGGAGAAAACGAAGCGCTGAGTACGGACCCAAACGCAGGAGCAAAAAATACCGGGGCAATCCCTGGTTGTGAGGAGAACACCATGAAGAAGAATGATGTGAAGAAGAATGATGTGAAGACGTTGCTCGAGTCGGCATTGAGGCAGATGCCTACGAAGGCTGAGAGCATAATCGTGATCGCCGTCCCCAAGGACAAGAATATAGCCGGCAAAGGAAACTGGGTCGCATCGACTATCAGCGATCCTGTGGAGCAGCTGCGTGTGCTGCACGAAACCTACGCTGGTTGGGCGGACAAGATCAGAACCGACATCTTGGACGCCGACGCCGTTGTGATGATGAAGATTGCGGCCGCGGCTCGAGAAGCGGAACAGCCGAAAGCGAAGGCGACGGCGAGAAAAGCTGGGAGGTAACCGTATATGGAGATACCGCGGCCCTTGATAGACTGGTTCCTGCGGAAGTTGGTGCTGAGCCGCAACGGCAGCTTTGGGCCGCGAATTCTCAACCTTCCCAGTGGGCAATCCTTCTACGCTTTATACAGTGAACAACAAATGATCGACAACCCCATGCCAGCCGATGGCGGCTGGTCGTATTGGAAGGGGATACAGGAATTCCCCCTCAACTTGACTGTAGCGCAGTTCATGGAACTCGTTGTTGAGCTGGCGGTGGTGAAGATAGAGAAGGGCGAGTGTGTGGCTTTCGATGGCAACGGCAAAGAACTTGCGTGGCTTGTGAGGGGCCATCCGGAACTTGTGATTAGCACTATTCGAGGGCGTTGATCTTAGAGGGAGAAAATGGAAGCTACTTTAAGGCGGCAGGTGCTGCGGGCGGCGGTACGCGACCGTATGTTTCTAAAGACCGTCTGCCATGATGTATCCCCGAATGACTTTCCCGACCGAGCTGAACAGATCGTCGCTACCATTGCCTTAAAATTCTGGGATGAGCACAACGAGCCTATAGGAGCCCTGCTCCGCTCCGATGCTGAGGATGCCGCTCGACACCAGCGTCTCAATCAGGAAGAGCGCAAGCAGCTGCGCCAGCTGATTGATGACATCCAGGGAACGAAGATGGACCTGGTGCCGATCAAGGCGCTCGAGGATCGGGTGTTGGCTCTGAAACGCGACACCTTCTTCGATCACGCGTTGGAGCAGGTAGTTACCGCACAGGAGAAGGGCCGTCTGGACGCGACGGTGCTTGAGGATATTGTCGAGCAGGCGCGCCGGGAATTGGCTGATCGCGTCTATGTAGCAACCGACTACATGGATGAGCTGGAAAAGCGTATTTTACGGCGGCGGCTCAACCAGGACACTGAGAAATATCCGCGGTTGATGATCGATCCGATTGACGAAGAGATACGCGCCATCGGCCGCGGCCACTTCGCTATATTCGTCGGCCCCTATTCATCCGGCAAGTCGCTGTTCCTGATGCACGTGGCCATGGCCTACGCGATGCAGGGACTGAATGTTATCTATGTCACGCTCGAGGACCCGAAGGACATTCTGGAGAACCGCATGGACGCAAGTATGGGCGGCATCCCCATGTCCAAGCTGAACCTGCTGCCAAACCGACTGCGGCATCGCTTCAACAATCTAAAGCAGATGATTCGTGGGCGCATCAAGATTGTGGACGCGACTGAGGGTGGCTTTACCATTTCCAAGTGCGAGAAGATGTGGGACCAGCTGCGCAGCGATGGTTTTATTGCTGATGCGATCATCATTGATTACGATGAGGAGATCGAGTGTGAGAAGAAATTCTCTGGAGAGATGCAGCGCAAGCAGGAATTCATGGAAATTTACAAGCGCATCCGCCGTATGGCCAAGAAGCTGGACGTCCTGGTGTGGACCGCATCGCAGACCAAACGTGGAACCGCCGACAAGAAGGTGATCACCGGAGACATGGTCGGTGAGGATATTTCCAAGATCAAGAAGTCGTTCCTAGCTATCGGGATCGGGAAGGTTCCTGACGAGGACAATGTGACGAATCTCTACATCATGCGCCATCGGCTCGACCGCAGCAAGTTTAGTGTCGAGGTGGTGAGCGATTTCGCGTCGGGCCTGGCTGTCGATGCCGAGGCCACACGGCTGCGGATGAGAAAACCAAAGAGGTGACTATGGAAGACTTTGTTAGCTACGGGCAGTACAAGAAACTCTACGACGTGCTTAAGGCGCTTGTGGATCGTCTGGATGAGATCGAAGCTGACGACAGCTACAAGCACTTGTTCTATCTCGCCTTTGTGACTGGAATGAAGTACACCGGGCCGAACTGGCTAGACCAGCTCAAAGCCGCTAAGAGGATTTTGAAGGGGGAACCGAATGCGTTACCTGATGAACGGACAGGAAGTTCTACCTGAGGACGTCAACCAGCTATTCGAGAATATTGAGAAAAAGACTGGGCTGGACCGTGCGATGGCTGAAGCGATTTTGAGCGGCGGAGCGCCGATTCGGCATCCTAACTTCAATGTCCGCGCGCTCCCGGACTATAAGCGTGGGATTCTGAAGTGAGGCCAATTCCGCAATTCGCTCACTCGCCCGAGTATCTGCGGACTCGTAATGATCTGCGCCTGCGTTTGCTGCTGTGCGGAGAGGAGATGCGGGCGCGATACCGCTGTCCGGTTTATCTGTGCGGCTCCGGTTTGGAGACCGCCGACCCACAGGATTGGGACATACGCCCGATTGTCGAGAGCGCCATCTTCGGCGCCTACGATACGCAGTATTGGGGAATTGAATCGGCCATGCGTACCGAGGAGCAGCGGAAGATGAACCTGCTGCCATTCGATGTGCGTATTTATCCGGATCGCCTCTGGTACTCTGCCAACGCGCTGCGGCTGGATGACCTGGAGTTTGCAGCCGAGCCTGTGGAGGCGCCACATTCCGAACCTTCGGCGGAGTGTGTCGAAGAGAACAAGCGGATGATCGAGGCCAACAAGGACAAGCCTGAATTTCACATCTTTCTAGGCGCGATGCTCTTTTTGCGGGGCGACAAGCAGACCGCGCTGCAGGCCTTCGTGAGAGCGCTTCAGCTGGACCCGAATAACGCTGGGGCCTGGCTCAATCTGGGTAATGTGTACTACGAATTTGGGGAGTTCCGCCGCGCTGCGATTTACTATCGGCGGGCGCTTTTGCTGAAGCCGGACTACGCTAAGGGGTGGATCAACATGGCCAACTCACTTTCGCAGTTGGGCTTCTATGCCTCCGCGCTGCCTTTCTACGAGCACGCCATCAAGCTGGACCCGACCATTCCTGATGCCCACCATAACCGGGCCAACTGTCTGACTGCGCTCAAGCGCTATCCCGAGGCTGATGTGGCATTGAATCGGGCATTTGAGATCAAGGCCGACCAGCCCTTCTATTTGAATACCCTGGGCAACCTGCGCAGCTCCGAGGGATACGACTACGCCGCGGCTGCTGCTTATAGAGTGGCGATCATGCTGGCTCCCAGGCACGCGCCGTTGTATACGAACCTGGGCAACATCTACGCCAACTTCGGCCGCTCCGAGGAAGCTGTTTTGAATTACGAACGTGGTCTGCTGCTGGACCCGAAAAACCCCGGGGTTCGATACAATCTGGCGCTGGCCTATCTCCGGGCTGGGAACTACCGGCTGGGATGGAAGGCCTACGAGGGGCGCTGGGGCTTTCGCGATCTAGGAGTGAAGAAGCGTGAATTCCCACAACCACTGTGGAAAGGTGAGCCGTTGTGCGGGAAGAAGATTTTGGTACACGCCGAGCAGGGTCTAGGTGATACGATGCAGTTCTGTCGATACATACCGTTGGTAGCGAAGCGTGGCGGGGTCGTCTATTTCGAGGTGCAGCACGGCCTGCAGAGGCTGATGGCGAACGTGGATGGGGTGCGTGTCGTATGCACGCGCGGCTTGAAACTACCAGAGTTCGATGTGCATTGCCCGCTGATGAGTATGCCCGCTATCTTTGAAACCGACATCGACACCGTGCCCCTGAGCATTCCCTATGTCCATCCGTGGAAGTGGGAGGTCGAGAAGATGCTGAAGCGTTTTCCTCGAACCGGCCGCTTGCGGGTAGGCATTAGCTGGGCTGGGAATCCTAAATACAAAAAAGACCGTGTGCGATCGTTCTCGCTGCTTGAATTCGCGCCGCTGATGGAAATTGACGGTGTCGATTTCTATTCCTTGCAAAAAGGAGCTGCCGCGCGGCAGATCGATAAATACAGCGGCCAGATTCGGGTGATCGACGCTTCATCTGATGCTGTTGATTTCGCTGAGAGCGCCGCGTTGGTCGAGACCCTGGACCTGGTGATCACCAGCGACAGCGCACCCATGCACCTGGCCGCCTCGATGGGCAAGGAAGTGTGGCTGGCGCTGGCTTACCTACCCGACTGGAGATGGATGGCGTCTGGAGACAAGACGCCCTGGTATCCCAATGTGCGTCTGTTTCGCCAGTCTGCCCCCGGAGACTGGCGGGGAGTTTTTCTGGAAATAAAAAATGCGTTGGAGAATAAAATGAACGTCCTTCGTGTCACGCAAGACAAGGTGGACTGCGTTGTGATGAGCGGGCTAGCGCCCGACGTCGCTAAGAGAACCGCGAACATACTCAACTCCAGCGCCGCTGCTGGAATCGCTTTTATCACTGATGGGGGAGAGCATGATTCTGGAGGACATCCTAAGTCAAGCTGGAGTGAAGTACCGCCAGCTGCCGGGCCGGCAAAATGAAGTTGTGCTGTGTTGCCCGTTTTGCGGCGACACCGAATTCAAGTTCGGCCTGAATCTGGAAAATGGGAAAGCCCACTGCTTCCACGGGAGCTGTGAGTGGAAGTCGCGCAGCGTGGTCTATACCGCGCGCGAGCTCTGCAAGGTGTGGGGAATCCCCTTCGACTGGCGGCTGCGTCTGAGCGCTGCTAAGGCTGACGAGGAGCCGATAGTAGAGGAGCCAGCGCCGGAGCCAGTGCCCGCCGGGTTGCCGGACGAGTACGAGCCGTTCCATTGGATCGGCCAAGAGGTTGATGGACTCGAGAGGCGGGCCTACGACTATCTGCAGCGCCGCGGCGTGACCGATGCAGAGATTCACGAATACCAGATCGGATTCGCTGTTGTGGGAAGATTCGCCTGGCGCGTGCTGTTCCCGGTGATTGGGGAAGACGAACTGGTTTACGGTTGCGTGGGCCGCGACTTCTCCGGTGAAGGCGAACCCAAGTATCTCAATACCCAGGGAATCAAACTGCTGTGGAACGCGCAGCACGAGGCGCGTACGGCTGTGGTGGTCGAGGGAGCGCTCGACGGCATAAAGACCAATCGTGTGCTGCGGAAGTATTTTCGCAACTGCGTCTGCGTCGCCGATCTGGGCAGCGTGATGACTCCACAACAGATGGCGCAGCTGGCGAAGTATCGGCTGGTGATTCACTTTCCCGACTTTGACACGGCGGGGGTAAAAGGAGCCATGCGACGCGCTGAGGAGACCGCGGCGGCTGGGATCGAGACCAGGATTGTGGAGCCGCCGACGATGGACGGCAGCGATCCAGACAGTCTTGATGAGAGCGTGATTGTAGAGTGTCTACGCCGGGCCAGGCCATGGACCCGGGTCGAAAAATATAGGATGCGGCTAGCGGCACTTAGATGAGGGCTTTATGCGAGCAAGTGGGCCTCTCGAAACTTACCTGGGAGGATGTTAGGTACATCCGCAGGCATTACTCTAAGGGTAAGAAAAACGGGCTAGCCAAAAAGTTCGACGTGAGTTATGGGCAGGTGTGGAAAATTGCAAACGGATTAGTTTGGAAGGGTGGAGAGAAAACGATATGAGAGTGATTTGCATCGATGCACGGAATATGTGCTACAAGGCTGGATGGGTGGGTAAGCGCTTCAGGTCATCGGGCGGTGAAGAGACCGGCGTCGTACACGGAATTCTCTTGGGCATGGCCGCCATCAAGAGGCGTTATCCGCTGGCTAAGTTTGTGATGGTCTGGGATGGCCTGGACAGGAAGAACAACTGGCGATTGAAAATCTTTCCGCAATACAAGTCGAATCGTAGTGAAAGCATCTCGCAGGAGCACCGGGACCTGCGTGAGTCAGTGACGCGGCAGATTGGGCTTGTGAAGGAGCTGCTGTTGTCCGTGGGCGTTCCGCAGATCGAAATTCCGCTGCTCGAGGCCGATGATGTGATCGGGATACTGACCGAGAAGATCGCGGCCCGCGGCTGGAAGCCAATGGTTTTCTCCTCCGACCAGGACTATCTGCAACTGATGGACTATGGAGTGGAGATCATCACCTCCGCATCAGGCCCGCCGATCGACGAAAGGGCTGTGAAAAGCAAGTGGCGCTGCACCTCCGAGAATGTGCTGCGTCTGAGGTCGTTGCTGGGGGATTCTAGCGATGGCGTGCCACGGCCGGTGTCTGGGGTCGGCCCGGTGGCTGCGGCTCGCTATATCGAAGCTGGTGTGACCCCAGAGGTATCCAGGTTCGAGGACATGCCACGGTCTACCCGTGAGCAGGCTGAGAGGCTGCGGGAGCAGTGGCCGCTGATCCACATGAACTACCGGCTGATGCGCATTCTTAGGGGGTGCCATGACCCGGACTTTCCCAAAGAGCTGGTGGCCCAGGTCAGTGTCGAGACGCGGCGTGTATTGAAGGCACTGGCCGAGCCGACGAAGCTGAAGCCGAGCGACTATCAGGCGATGCTGGACACGCTGGCCAGGCTCGATCTACAGGAGGCCATCGCCAACCGGCGGGATATTTGGAACCTCCAGTCCTCTAAATGACTGAAAATAGACTGAATAAAGACGTTGACTTTACGCCCCAGCGCGGTAGAATTATGACTGGTTGAGGTGAAGACTATGGCAATGAGCAAACAGGACTTTATCGCACTGGCTGATTCGATCAGGGAATTCAATCGCACAGCGTTTTGGGGAACCGATAAAAACGGGGTTCAAGGCACAGGGAACGCCCCGCTGCAAGGTGATGCCCTGAAAATGCTGGCCGACTTCTGCCAAAGGCAGAGCGGACCGGGCGGATTCAAACGGCAGCGGTGGATGGACTATATCGCTGGCGAGTGCGGCCCGAACGGCGGCCCGAGGGGTGAGGCGAAGCTGTGAAGAAATGCCAACATTGCCGAGAGGAAGTTTTACCGGGCGACGCTATCATGGCGTTCAACAACGGCGACGTGATCATGCACCGTGTCTGCGGACTTCGAGGCGTGATCGGCTCCGTGGCGCATCTCCAACGCCGGTGCTCCTGCTATGTCAAGGGATCGACCGAGGACGATCCGCCCGAGATGACACGCCGCCAGGCCGCGGAAGCAGCGGTTACGCTCTGGGAAACACAGAATCTAGGTAGTAAAGATGGGCCGAAAATTCACAGTTGACAGGAGCGCCCGGCGGCGCTCTACTGTGTATCTCTCTCGATTTCGTTTTGAAGGTGAAGTCTATGCAAGTTTCTCCTCTAGTGGACAGCTGCCAACGCCTAATCCACCAAAAAGCCTTTCGTACCTACCATCGAATCGCACCGGAAAACCGGCGCTGGATCGATCCTGAGGACGTGATACAGGACGGGATCATCGCTGCCTGGGAAGCCGAGCAGCGCTACAAGAAGAACCGCGGCGCTAAGTTTTCTACCTATCTCTACAACGGTCTGGACATGCTGTTCTCGGGGAAGTATACCGTTCCTTTGAGACAGAAGAAGCGCCAAGCGTCGCTGCTGGAGCTGGACGCGCCGTTGCAGCTTGAGGACGGTAGTACCGCGCTGCACGAGTCCATTTCCGATGACGAGCATCCCAGCCAGTCCCCAGACAAAATGTTCGAGGCCATCTCCGGGGTTCTGCGGGTCTGCCATTCGATCCCGCCCTCAGCCCTGAGTTTCTTTCTGCAGGTGATCACCGACGAGACCGGACGGATACTGCGGCGGGACATTGTTGACAAGAACAAACAGCTGCGAAGACGTAATGTAGACTTTATAGGATGTATACCTGAGACCTGCCGACGGTACAAAGTGACTCGGGAGGACTTGGCGCTGGTTATGGCGAGCGGTTATGCAAAGGGGATCGTGGTGGATGGAGTAGTGAAGTCCGCCGAGCACCTGGGAGAAGACGATGCCAAGGTGCTGGAGTGTCTTGAGTGCCGAGAACTGTTTTCATTGAACGATGCCCGGGCTGGGCGATACTCCGCTACGAGCCTTACTTGCTCGGCCTGTCTGCGCGGTCTACATCAGATCGGCCCGGATAACTCTTGCTTTGGACGGCGCAAGGTGGTAAAAAACGGTAGGACGGCAGCGGAGGGATATTCCGAAGCCGACGTCGAATGCAGATTGCATTGCCGCGACCGTGCAGCGTGCAGGAAGTATATCGAGGAAAGGGAGAAGGGTATGGCAGAGTCAGTTGACAACCTGGAACTCGAGTCGGAGCTGGAGGGGGTTGACTTCAGCGACATCGAGGAAGAGGAAGAAGTTCCTGAAGTAGAACCTGAAACCAAAAAGCCCGCAACGTCGAAGAAGGCCGTGAAGCCGGCCGCGACGAAGACCGTCAAGGCAGCAAAGGCTGCACCGGCGAAAGCCGCGAAACCAACCAAGACGGTGAAAGCAGCCCCGGCCAAGGCTGTGAAGGCAACCAAGACGGTGAAAGCGGCTAAGAACGTGAAGAAAGCCGCTCCGGCTAAGGCTGCTAAAGCAGCGCCGGCGAAGCGCCTGCGCGCTGAACCTGGCCATGCGAAGACCCCGCGGAATACCCCATCGGGGAAGATCGACCCCAAGGTGGCATTGAAGAAGGGGCTGATCAAGCTGGATGCGAAGGGACGCGATCTGCCTTACAAGGATGGGAGCGTGATGCGCTACTACCTTGAGCAGGCGTTGCAGCCCGGCGGAGTCAGCGAGGACTCGCTCGAGAAGTGGGCGATGAAGAACGGCTACGACCACCGCTATCAGCGTGCGGTTCTGGTTTCCGGGCAGAACGGCGGCACCGCCGTACGGCCCTACGCCACGACCCACACCTGGAAGGTGGAAGTGAAGAATGGCCGCATCCGCGTGTACGACCTGAAGCGGATCGCCTACTACAAGAAGATCGGGCGGCTGTTCAAGAAATAACTTTTCTCTCGGAGAGGGAATAAACCGGCGTCGCTGACGCCGGTTTTCTTTTATAGAATGAACTTATGTCGGTGAAGGCGCGGTACAAAATTCTCTGTGGCGATGCGCTCGAGATGCTGAAAAAACTCCCCGACAATTCCATCCAAGTCTGCGTGACCAGCCCGCCATACTACAACCTCCGCGACTATGGAACAGCGACCTGGATTGGCGGAGACCCGAAGTGCGGCCACAAGCAGAAGATCGCCCGCTCGACAAAATCGAACTTGACCCAGCCGAAGAGCGGCAAGCGGAAGGTCGAAGAAGCTGGAAGGCCGTTTGGCTCTGTATGCCCGCTGTGCGGGGCGACGAGGACCGATCAGCAGATCGGCATCGAGGAGACTCCACAGCAATACATCGACCGGCTGGTGGCCGTCTTCGAGCAGGTGCGGCGCGTTCTCAAGCCGGGAGGGACCTGCTGGATCAACATCGGAGACAGCTACAACGGATTGGGCGCGCATTCTAATGAGCTGCGTGGGGCGAAAGCGCATCCGCTCGAACGTGAAGGGTGTTTGAAACAGGCTACGCATTTGGACGGCCTGAAGCCGAAGGACTTGATCGGCATTCCCTGGATGCTGGCCTTCGCTATGCGGAGCGCTGGATGGTACTGGCGGCAGGACATAGTCTGGTCGAAGACCTTCTGCCTGCCCAGCCCTATCAAGGATCGCTGCACCACTTCACATGAGCCAATCCTGTTTTTCTCGAAAAGCCGGTGTTACGAGTTCAATGCTGAGGCTATCGCCGAGCCTGCTGTGAGCGCGGGTACAACCTATGTAGTGAATGGCGAAGTGAAGACCATCGGTGAGATGAGGAATCGACGCAGTGTGTGGGCGATCGCTCCTTCATCGGTGCGAGATGAGCACTATGCACCGTTCCCGCAGGAGATTCCAAAGACCTGCATTCTCGCGGGCAGCGCCGAGAACGATATTATCCTGGACCCTTTCATGGGCAGCGGGACCACCGGGTTTGTAGCACTCAAACTCGGCCGCCGCTTTGTCGGCGTTGACCTTGATCCGCGCTCTGTGAAGATCGCTGAGAAGAGATTTGTGCGCGCCATCCCCAGCTTGGCCTGGGAGATGTACTAGCTGGACGCGAAAGGAGTTTTATAAAGTAGGGCATGGCTACGCAGCAAGCGAAGATTCCTGCAAAAAACTTTCGCGCCCTGATCAGAGGAATTCTAAAGTTCCGGCCTTCTGCAGCAGCGCCAACGTCCCAGATCGTCAACTTCTCTGTGAACAACGGCCGCGCCCGCGCCTCTATTGGCGGGGGCCAGGGCACCGTGATTACGACCGGCGCTGTACTAGCGACACGGGAGGTCGAACCATTCGGCGCTTATTACAGCCACCTGGAGAGCTACGCTAATCTGCTGCCGGACGAGGGCGACGTGGAGTTGTCCAGGACCGACGGGGATGTGCTGTTTTTGTGTGGGCCGAAACGCCGCCTCAAGCTGGCGCTGACCCCGGGCATCGTGATCCCGAGGCCCAAGGTGCCCGAGCCTTTCTTCGTGGCTGATGAGGAGACCGCGAAGATGCTGAAGTGGCTCGTGAGCGTAGCGGAGAAGGATGAGACCAAGCCGGACATGTGCTGCGTTTATCTGCGCAACGGCAGCGCCATGGCCGGGAATCAGAAGTGCATCGCCGTGGTGAAGCATGAGCGGCTGCCTGACGTGGAGTTGCCGCTGCCGCTGGCCGTATGCAATGTGCTCGAGCCGGGCGACAAGCTGGCCCGAACCGATAAGGGGCTGCTGCTGGTCAGCGGTGGATGCGTCTCTCAGATTCCGTATCTGATCCAGACCTTGCACTTCCCTGTAGGGACGATAGACCGCCTGGACAACGCTAAAGCTGAGAACTATGGGCACAGCACCGGCGACGCTATGAGAGTGGTGTTCAAGGAATCAGCTGATTGTGTGGCGCGGGTCCCGGGAGCGCAGGCCTGTGTGGTTCTGACCTTTGGCAAGGACGGAATCCAGGCTCGAGCGCAAAGCCAGAACGCGGCCTTCCGCACGGTGCTGGATGGGACGGTTGAGAAGGACGGTGAATTGTGGCTGGAGCTGCCGGAAGCTGAAGAGGCTCTGGACCTGTTTGCTAATGGTGATGTGTTCTGCAAGAAGCTGTTGCCCAAGGGTGAGGCGATGCTCGAGGGGAACGGGGCGAAAGCCTTCTTCGCCCCCGTGCATCCGATCGGTTAACCCGTCTTCTTCTTCGGCGCAGGCTTCGGAAGACGCACCGGCTTGGGAGGACGGAGCGCCACCGTAGCCTGGAGCTGTTTGATGTACCGACGCTCTGACCAAAAACTCATAACCCGACGGTAGCAAACTTTGAAATAGACGTCAAACTGAAGGGAGCACGAATCATGGACGTAGAAGGTTCTTCCTATACCGATGAGGACGTGACGAAGGCATTTCGCGATGGTGAGCGCTGCTATCTCTGCGGCGGCACTTCATGGCTGGCTGGGCCTGAAGCTGGTCTAAGCCGGAACATTGAGTGCGAGGGATGTGGTGTTGATCTCAACGTTTCACCGCTCTCCGTAGAGAGGATTGGCTGGAACCTGTCCGGCCGCTTCAATGATGACGGAACACTGAAACAGAAAATCCATGCCATTTGAAGAGCTAGTACAGGTTCGGACCGTCAAGCGAAAAAGCTTGAAGACGGACCCGCGCGGCTGCGAAGTGTGCCCGCTGAACGAGATCAAGGGAATTCAGAAGATCATGGGCACCGTCGAGGGCAAGTCCATTCTCATTGTCGGGCAGAGCCCAGGCCAGAATGAGAACCGCGAGGGACAGGAATTCATTGGCGATGCCGGAGAATTTCTCTGGAACGAGCTGGACCTGGTGGGAATACACCGTGAGGACTGCGACATCTTCAACGTGGTTCGATGCCTGCCAGCGGACCAAATAGCCGGGACCTACAGCTCGCGGCTTGTGATGCGGAGTCCGACGCCAGTCGAGATTCACTGCTGCTCTATCCACACTGAGGAAGCCCTGACGAAAACCAAGGCTCGGCACATCCTGATTCTGGGGCAGATCGCGCAGAAGGCATTTCTCAAGACCCGATCAGTCCCCGCGCAGAAGATTTTCTGGAGTGAGGAGCATCAAGCCAAAATCTATTTAGCCGACCACCCAGCGTTCTTTGTGCGTGGCTACGGAGCCGGAGCCAGGATCGAGGCGTTCCGCGAGACCATGAAGCAGCTGGCTGCTGATTGGCAGAGCGCCGACGACGACACAGCGTCCGACAACTATCGCTACCTGCGGGAGCAGAAATACCATCTGATCCTAACTGAGGAGAGGGCCTGGAATGTCGGCCGTTTTCTACTCGCGTACGCTCGCAAAGGCATTCGCGTATCCGCCGACATCGAGTACGACATCATCGACGGAAAGAAGCTGATCTTCGCCGTCGGTTTCAGCCCCAAACCGGGCTTGTCTTTCATCTTCGTGTTCGACCATCCGAAGATCGCGCAGGCGCCACGCGACAGCAAGAAGTGCCGTGAGATGGCCTGGGCGCTGCTCAAGGCTGAGAACGTAAAGAAGGTGATGCACTTCGGGTGCTCCGACGTGAACGCGCTGCGAGAGGCCGGCGTCGAGACCAAGGGATACGACTGGGATACGAATTACAGCGAGTATCTTTACTATCCCGATGAGCACAACAAATACGGACTGGCGAACATCGCTGAGAGGAGATTCCAGCAATTCTCCGGTTACAAGTCCATCATCTTTGACGATCTTTTTGACGCTGCGCCGCCGGGGGTCGAGCCCCCTGCCAATATCCGCAATGGCTCTTACGATGCTAAGGAAACGTGGTTGAAGCAGCACGACCTGTTTCACCTGACGAACCTGAGGCCAGACACGCTGCGCTTGTATACGGGAGGCGACGCCGATCTGACCAAGCGTATCGAGATCGACAACAAGAAGAAGGTGCCGCACGCGCTGGTGAAGCTGTACATGGACCTCGGGTTTTTGCTGCTGGCGATGGAGGACAACGGTCCCTGGTTCGACGAGTGGCAGCACCGGCAGGTGCATCGGCTCTGGCCGCATCTAGCTGCTGAGGCGCTCGAGAAGGTGCGGAAGATGATCGGAGACCCCGATTTCAACCCTGGCAGTTCCAAACAGGTCTACGACGCTATCTACCGGCGGCTCCATTTGCAATACCCGCTGCACAAGGGGAAGCCCAATACGCGAAAGCAGACCATGATGATGCTCTCGCGGGAGCACCCATTTCCGGGGGCTGTTCTTGCTTGGAGGAAGGCGAGTAAGGTTGTCTCCACCTACATTGACGGCCCCTATGAGGTAGCCAAGAGATTCGGTGGCCGTGTGAGGACTACGTGGTGGGCCACCGGCACAGCTGCCGGCCGGTTGTCGAGCAGCGGTGGTGATGAAGGGGGCATGAACCTGCAGAACCTGCACAAGGACAAGCGTCTGCAGAATCTCTACGTGTCCGATAAACGCTGGCGGCGAGTATTCAACGCGATCAAGAGCATTCTTAAAACCGAGCCGCGGGTGATGTGGGAGCAGCTGATCGAGCAGTGGGTTCGCGAGAATATGCCCGATCTCAAGACCTTTCTGATTCTGGACTACGGGCAGATTGAAGTGCGTGTGGCCGCGCAGGTGTCGGGCGACGAGAACCTGATCGCGGATTGCGCCTCAGCCGACATCCACAGCACAGTCGGATCGCGTATGACCGGTTGGAGTGTCGTGAAGATCAAACACGACAACAAAACCCGTACCTTGACCAAGAACGTCCACTTCGGGATTATGTTCGGCATCGACCGCCGGAACCTGTTTGAGTTCATCAAGGCTATGGACCCTGATTTCAACGGCACCGAGGAAGAGGTGTTCGCGCAGTTCGACCGCTACTTCGAGCGGTATACCGGCATCGCCAGATACATCGAATCGCAGCGGGAGCTGGCGCAGGATCAGGGGTATGTGGAGACGATATTCGGATTGCACCGAGCGCTGAACCTCACCAGCTTCCGCAAGGACTTCGATGACGAGGACGGTGATAGCGACGACTACATTGACGCAGCTGGTGAGAGGCAGACTTCGTGGCGCAATCAATGTATCAATACGCCGGTGCAGGGATCAGCCCACCAGCTGCTCGAGTGCGGGATGGTGAATATGGTGAGGAAGCCCCAAGAGTATACGGTCCTGGGAACGCCATCGATGGACGTACACGACGCACTCTACTTTATTGTGAACGTGCTGGAGCTGCAGGAGGCTTACCGCAAGGCGCGGTATTTGATGGAAGTGGATTCCCTCGCAACCGTGAAGAGCGACTTTCCTGAGATCGATTGGAAAGTGCCGATCGTGGTTGAGGCTGAGGCTGGGCTGAGGCTGGGCACGCGTGTGGAGCTGAAGGATGACCAGTTCACCGTGGGAGGCTATTTGCTGGATTGGTACAACGTGACTAAGAAGCAAATCCTTGATATGAAGAAGCAGCTGGATGAGCTGCCGGGGGCTGCATGATCGACCGCTTCGAGGGTGAGAACAGGTTTCTCTCCAACTTTTATCCGTCGCCCGTGATGTATCGGGGGATTGTCTACCCCTCCGTGGAGTGTGCTTTTCAGGCTGCGAAGACTTTGGACACCAAGGTGCGCGCTGAGTTCGCGCAGCTTACAGCAGCGCAGGCCAAGAGCCATGGGCGCAGGGTCAAGCTACGTGAGGATTGGGAGAGCGTGAAGTTAGAGATTATGGAGATACTGCTGCGACGTAAGTTCAAGGACTCGACGCTGAGAGCTAAGCTGCTCGCGACCGGCCAGGAACAGCTGATTGAAGGCAACTGGTGGCATGACACCTTTTGGGGGGTCTGCAACGGCGTGGGCGAGAACCACCTCGGCCGACTGCTGATGCGGGTGCGAGACGAGATTCGAGTTGACGGCCGCTGAATTTTATAGGATGTAATGATGGCGATTACCGCTGACGTGCTAATCAAACGACTGGCCTTGGTGGACGAGAACGTTCTTGTCGAGGCCGCGCAGCAGCCGCTGCGATTTGTCGATGCTGCCAGGTATCGTGTCGCCGCGATGAAGAACCGAGCACAGGTGACCGCCGAGCTTGGGTATTTGAAGAGCCGTCTTGCGATGGCCATCCGGGCTAAGGGGAATGAGGCTGGAGAGCGCGTCACCGACAAGGCTTGTGCTGAGCGTGTGGAGAAGCATCGACTGGTACGGGCGCTGAGCGCGAAGCTGGACCGAGCCTTGGAGCTTGAGGAGTTTGCTCGGCTGATCATGGAGGCCTACAGGATGCGCCGTGACGCGATTCGAGTGATTGCCGAGACCCAGATCGCTGAGGGTGTGAAAGAGGGGCATGAGGTTGATCGGATCGAGCAACGCCGCCGACTACATACAGCTGCACGGAATTTGGAGCAGAAACGGTCGAGAATCGAAGCCCCGGGCAACGATGACCCGGACATTGCCGACGGCGTGGAGCAGGAAGAGAACTTGAGATGAGCGACAAGCCGCTAAGTAAACTCGGCATTTCGGCTATTACCGTGAGCGTGGAGATAGCTGACAAGACCTACGGCTCCGGCGAGTCGTTGTTTATGTCGGTAGGATCGCGGCTGCCTGAATCCACGCCGGGTCTACCATTGACCGCTGATGAAGCCATTGACGACGGCATCGATAAATACCTCGTGGCCTGGCAGACGCTGCTTCAGGCTGCGTTGGCGGAAGGAAGGATTTCTCAGGGCGATTATAAGAGGCAGACGGTTAACACATTGCATAGAGTAAAGCAGGTTCGCGAACTCTATCGTCGGATCGTGAAGGCGGAAGCCGTATGATGTGCGGTATCTCAACTGGAGAAGAAGAAAATGGCGATCGACGAAAGAGAGTACGCGCGAAAGCGCGCCGAACAGCGGCAGCAGAGTTCCTGGTACAAGCTGAAGGAAGGTGACAACTGCTTCCGCATTCTGCCTACCCCGCCGTCCGATGATGTGCAGACGAACTGGTTTGAGTACGCTGTGCATCATGAGGTCGGACCTAAGAAGACAACCGTGCGCTGTGGCATCGACCCTGTGAGCGGCGAAGGTCAATGCTGGATTTGCGACAAGCTGATTCCGCATCTGAAAGCGAAGAAGCTGGAGCAGCGGGCGACGGCCCTGGCGCCTCGGGCCAACGTGCTGATCCAAGTGGCTAAGGTGGATGAGAATGGGAAGATGACCGGGCCTTATCTCTTTACCCCAGCCAAGACCCTGGCCGACCAGCTGCTGGCGTCGATCTTCGGATCGCGGAAGCGCAGCTATATTGATCCCGTTCGGGGATACAACATCAATGTGAGCCGCACCGGCACCGGAAGGCTGGACACCAAATACGGAATGCTCGAGCCTGACCAGGACTCGACAGCCGTTCCCAAGACATTGCTGGCCAAGGTGCAGCCCTTCAGTGAGCTGAAGGAAGTGCCTGTTTACTCGCAGGCCAAGCAGCAGGCCGCTTACAGCGGCAAGGATGTGGCTGAGGAGCCGGAACAAGATGAAGAAGAGCCACCCCGCCGCCGCGCCCGTGTTGCTGCGCCTGTCGAAGAGGAAGAGGTTGCGGACGCTGGTCTGGATGATGACGAGCTAGCCACCGACGACGTCGGCGACGAGGACCTGGTGGACGACCCGGACCCTGATGCTGAAGAGGAGCCGGCGCCACCCAGACGGGCGGCGAAGCCTGCTGCGAAGCCGGCCGCAAGGCCAGCTGCGCGGAGAGCCGCCCCGGTGGAAGAGGAAGAGCCGGAGGCGGAACTGGCCGGCGACGATGAAGAGCTGCTCGAGGACGATCTACCGGATGAGATCGACCTCAACGACCTCGGCGACGAGCCGCCGCTCGAAGAAGAGGAAGAGGCGCCTGCTCCGAAGCCACGGGCCGCAGCTAAGCCCGCGGCGCGGCCAGCAGCGAAACCTGCGGCACGGCCTGCCAGCAAGGTAGCGGTGCCCGCACCGAAGCCGAAGGCGCGGCGATAACCGATCAAACTGTGAGTGGGGCCCGAACCTGGGCCCCTTGCATCTAGGAGCAGATATGGCTGTGCCCAAACCCAAAGCTAAGAAGGTGGCGAAGCAGAGCGAGCGTGAGATGCAGGCCATCGAAGACGCCGTTGACAAGGCCGGCGAAGAGTTTGATGAAGAGCAAGAGACCGAGGACCTTGTAGAGGACGTTGGGATACAGATCAACGGCGACGAAATTCAGGCTGCGGTGCGAAAGATGATGAAGCTGTCGCTGTTTGAGCCGCCGGAGAATTTCTGGTTGAACACAGGATCGCCGGAACTGAACTCCGTTTTCGGCTCACGCAAGCTGGGCATTCCCTACGGCAAGGTGATCGAGGTAGCTGGGCCCGAACACTGTGGAAAGACGCTAATTGCCAATGTGATGATGGGCATGGCGCAGCGTGATGGAGCCGCGGCGGGATATATCGATTTGGAAGAGAGCCGCGACGCCAACTGGGCAACCAAGCTGGGTGTGAATTGGGAGGCTGTGACAAAAATCTATCCTGAGCTGGTGAAGCAGAAAAGCGGCCCGCCGATGCTGTTGAGCGCCGAGCAGATTTGCAATCAGGCCGAGCAGGCCATGTATCTGCTGCACAAGGCCGGGGCCAGAAAGCAGTTCTGGTTTCTGGACTCTATCGCCATGCTGATACCAGCGACGCAGATGGAAGCTGGGCTGACCGGAATCAATATGCGGACGAAGCTGGCCCGAGCCGACTTTCTAGCTACACTGATGCCGAGATGGGCTGGCCTGGCTGCGAACTACAACGCGTTGATGCTGGTGTCCAACCAGCTTCGAGCTAAGATCGGCTCCTTTGTGATGGGCGATCCCGACGAGACCACCGGCGGCAGGGCCCTGCGTCATGTAGCCTCGATCAGAGTCCGCGGCAGGCGCTTAAAGGGTGGAAGACTGAAGCAGGGAACCGCTATAGTAGGATTAGCTGGTGTTTTCAGGAACACCAAGAACAAGTCGGGTGGAGGGTCCGTAGAGGGATGCGAAGCGGCCTTCAAAGTCCGTTGGGACAGGCCCAAAGCATCCGTCAAATTTATGCCCGTCGCGGAGCTGAAAGCCGAGATGGGGGAGGAGAAATAAATGCCGCCGAAGAAAACGCAAGATACGCCTGAAAGCGTAGCCGGGCCTACGGCCGATGAACTGAGGATTGAGCAGCTGCAGGATGACCTGGAGGCTGCCAACGGCACTATCGCCCTACTGCGCCAAGAGGTGAGTGACATTGGCACGAGCCTGGACGCGCAGAAGAGATTACGTGCTACTGAGCGTGAGACACATCAAATGGAGCTGGCCAGGGCACAGGATACGATCAACGCTCAACTGACCCGCGTACAGACCGGCATTATCAGCAAGAAGGCCGCGACGCCCGAGGAGGCTGTCGGCAACATCATCGCCTTCTTCGCTGCTGTGGCTCTGGGCGGGCCTGCGGCTAGTCTGCGGCACGCCGTGCATGAGATTGCGGAAGGGTTGGACCGGGAAGGCAAAGCGAAATTCAGGGAGTACGCGATGCGGCTGCGTAGTGCCGCTGAGGCTGCTGAGCAGGAGACCGCGACGATCGGCCTTTGATGGGGATGACCTATGAAATTCGACACGCTGGAGAAAGCGCGACGTGTTTTGCCGTCCTTCGCCTTTCCACTTCTTGAGAAGAGCGGCGATCTGGGTGCCCTGCGTCGTTGTGTGAGGATCGAGAGGGACCGGATCAAGGTTGAGGTGCTGGAGGCCATGGCCGCGACTCACAGCGGTTATTATGCTACCCCTGAGATCAAAGAGATGCAGCGGAGGCATCTGCAGTTAGATAATTTCTTGAACATAACCGGAGGGACGTGGTGAAGCTGGTTTGTGGAGTTGTGGACGGGAACGGGGTGAGGAGAATCCTCGCCGCTGAGAGCACGCCTACGCTCCAGAACATCGACGACCTGGCGCTGCTGGCTCCTGAAGGGTCATGTGACTGGGGGCCGGAAGCGGAGGCATGTGAGAGTGAGACTACAGCCAAAATTATTCTCTCTTGCGTGGCTAAGTGGGATATTGCTACTGTCTATGCTCGGCGGTACGCCGAGGATGTGGTGAGCAAGCTGGGCACCGACCAGATGTGGATTTTGCCTCTTGAGGAGATCGAGCAATGGCTGACGGAGAACAGAAAAGTGGCGTAGAAGACAGTCAGCTCTCGCTCTCCGCTCGCCCCAAAACTCTGGATGGCCTAATCGGACAAGAGAGAACTGTACGGGCCATTCGAGGCCATATCAAGACCGGCCGCTATCCTAAAGCGTGGCTGTTCTACGGCCCTAAGGGCACCGGCAAAACGACCGCCGCACGAATCATATCCCTGTCTTATCAGTGTGAACATCAGCAGCACTTCGGGCGCCCCTGCAACGCCTGTCGCGCTTTGTCTCCGATGGGGATTTTAGAGGGCGTATGGGGAGCCTTTCCTGTAGTCGAGATTGATGGAGCTACAATTTCGACGAAGGAAGAAATGACCGATGCCATGTACGCCTGCCGTTCCGGCATCATGGGGGCTGGGAGATACCGCATCTACATCGTGAACGAGGTGCAGCGATGCAGCAAGGCCTGCCTCGACATCTTCCTGTCGCGCCTCGAGGACACGCCGCGCAGCACTGTTTTTATTTTCACCACCACCGACCCGTCGGAACTTTCTGAGCCCTTCCGTTCCCGCTGTCAGTGTTACGAATTCAGGGAGCTGGCGACCGACGACGTTGAGAAGCTGGTGGAGCGGTTGCTGAAGAGAATCAGCAGCGATCTGCCTGTGGATCGGCTGACCATGGCGCTGGCCGATGCCAAGGTGTCATCACCGCGGCTGGTCGCGCAGGCCGTGGAGAAGTACGCCGCTGGTTGTGACCCCGAAGAGGCAGCGACCGTGACCGGAGCGCCGGAGCTGGACATTCTAGGGCTGTCGAAGGCCATTACCCACGGAGACTGGATCGGGGCATCGAGGTATCTGCAGATGATTAAGAGCGGCCAGGCCCGCGCTCTGCGGATGATGATGATGAAGTATCTGCGTGAGCAGCTGCTCGAGTCATCGGAGATCGGGCCCAGAGCCGACAACATTGCGATGGCCATCGACTTGATGACGTCGGTAGCCAACGCTGAGGATTCGCTGGTCTATGCAGCAATATGCAGCAGCGCCTACAGCCTTTGTAAACTTTTCGCGAACTATACGGTGTGAGGTGGGAGATGAAAACTAGAGTCTACATCGCCGGTCCTTATACGAAGGGAGATGCAGCGGTTAACGTGAGGAACGCATTTGAGGCGGCAACCCGTTTGGCGGACCTGGGATTTGCTCCGTATGTTCCGCACACCACGCATTTCTGGCACATGATGTTTCCACACCCGTATGAATTTTGGCTTGCCTTGGATGATGAATTCTTGTCGGTATGCGATGTGCTTCTGCGGCTTCCGGGAGAGTCGAACGGCGCTGACAAAGAGGTTGAAACCGCTTTCCAACGTGGGATTCCTGTCTACCGTAGTATCGAAGAATTGATTGGGCATTTTACTTTATGAGGAGAACGATATGGATTGTAAAGACTGTAAGTGGGCTGCGAGAGCCAAGAGAGCGCCGGATTATCTGCGCTGCCATCTGAACCCTCCGCAGCTCGTGAGCATCAAGAACGTTGAGGGGAACCGCAAGGTGACGGGATTCTTCCCCATTGTCAACGAAGGAGACTTCTGCTCCTATTGGGAGGCACGACCCGATGCGCCTGCTGCTAACTTCTGATTGGCAGGCCGACTTCAGCAATTTGCAGGAGTGCGAGACCTCACTGGAAGAGCTGCTTGAGGCCGCAGCCAGGTACAAGCCTGCGGCGATCATTCACTGCGGCGACCTGAAGGAAGCCTATTCGCCGATCGACACCGAGGTGGTGAAGTTCTGCGTTCGAGCAGTGCGGCGCGTCTGCGAGGCCGGATACCGCTTCATTATTCTGCTCGGGAACCATGACCGGGTAAGCCAGTCGGCTGAGTCGAAGGACTGGCTGGATGTGATGCAGGCGGCTGGGGCCGAGGTCGTTACCCGCCCCGCGGTCAAAAAGGTGGGGAATTTGGTTCTGGCGTGTCTTCCCTACATGGCGCTAGGCCAAGACACCATCCGGGCTGCGCAGGCTCTTCTACGGTCAACCCAGAGGGCCCCAGGGGCCAAAATTCTGCTATTCCACACGGAATTGGCGGGTTCTGAGCTGAATTCAGCTGGCCGGGTAGGGGTCGGCCCAACGGCCGAGGAGCTGGGATTCAGCCAGTACACAGCCTGCTTCGGCGGCCATATCCACAAGCACCAGAAAATAGACCAAAACGGCTGGTATGTCGGAGCACCGTTTTGCCAGGATTGGGGCGACGCCAACTCCAGCCGCGGGCATCTGCTGGTGGAGGTATTCGATGACGCGAGAAAGTGGGTTAAGGTCACGCAGCTGCGGACCAAGATTCCGCATTGGTATGACGTGGAGTACCTCGAGAAGAACGGAATCATTCCCGAGCCTGGAGCCTATGTCCGCTCGCGAGTGAAT
>Ga0181520_10004360_pt1 | contig 23721 bp, 22 predicted proteins | sample PEATcosm2014_Bin_29_FD_132451 | JGI IMG/M metagenome (GOLD analysis project Ga0181520, IMG submission 132451) | Peatland microbial communities from MTU Mesocosm Facility, Houghton, MI, USA - PEATcosm2014_Bin02_30_metaG | ecosystem: Environmental > Terrestrial > Soil > Wetlands > Peat | place...
TCGTTGCAGACCGTCGTCGGGCTTTTCACCATGCCGGTGGCCTGGCAGGTGGGGCACGGCACGCTGAGTGTGCGCTCCAGCGACTGCTTGACGCGCTTGCGCGTAATCGCCACCAAACCAAAGTCGTTGAACTGCAAGACCTTGGTCGGCGCGCGGTCAGACTTCAGCGCTTCTTCCAAAGCCGCCATCACCTTGTAGCGGTTCTTGCGGTCGTCCATGTCGATGAAGTCGATGACGATGATGCCGCCCAGGTCGCGGAGGCGAATCTGGCGAACGATCTCCGGCACCGCGTCGAGGTTGGTCTTGACGATGGTGTCTTCGAGGCGCGCCGACTTGCCGACGTACTTGCCGGTGTTGATGTCGATAGCCACCAGCGCCTCAGTCTGATTGATGACGATGGAGCCGCCCGACTTGAGCCAGACTTTGGAGTTGAGCGCCTTGGCGATCTCGTCCTGAATGCCGAATTGCTCAAAGAGCGGCGTCTCCTTGGTGTAGAGCTTGACGCGGCGCACAAGCTGGGGCGAGAAGCGGTTGAGCAGGCGGACGATGCGCTCGTAATTCTCCTGCGAATCGACCCAGATGGAAGAAAAGTTGGTGCTGACCTGATCGCGCAAAATGCGCTCGATGAGGCCCAGATCGTGATAGATGAGCGCCGGAGACTTGGATTCGTCGGAGCGCTTTTTGATTTCCGCCCAGAGGTTGAGCAGCATACGCAGGTCGGAGCGCAACTCCTCTTCGCTGGCGCCCTCGGCGGCGGTGCGCACAATGAATCCTCCGCTGGCCTCGCCGCGCTCGTGAACCAGAATCCGCTTCAGGCGCTGGCGCTCCTCATCCGAGGCGATCTTGCGGCTGACGCCGATGTGCGTCACGGTGGGCATGAAGACCAGGAAGCGACCTGGCAACGCAATGTGTGAGGTGATGCGCGCGCCCTTCTTGGCGATCGGCTCCTTGGCAATCTGCACCAGAATCTCCTGGCCGGGCTTGAGCAGGTCGCTGATGATGGGCAGATCGGAGAGTTGCGAGGAGCGGCGAGTGGGTCCGCCACGGCCGCGATTGCCCTGCTGTGGCGCGCCCTGACCTGGACGTCCTTGGCGTCCACCGCGCAAGTTGCGGTCGCGGCGCTGCTGGCCCTGAGAGCCCGATGCGGCGGGCTGGCCACCAACGGCAGGTTCGTCTTCATCCTCCTCGTCTGTGTCGCCGTCAAAGTTCAACTGGATGCGATGGTCGAGGTGTGCTTCCTGAAGCATTTCTCCCAGATCGCCGGTGCGCAGGTGCTTGGGCAGGGTCTCTTCTTCAAAGGCGTCGGAGTCGTGGTCGCCGCCCTTGGCGCGGTGCGCGTGGCGGGGAGCGTCAAACTCCTCCTCCTCAATCGTCTCTTCGACGACCAGTCCTTTGCCCGGAGCATACGAGGAGACGGGCTTGGCCGGAGGCTTGGGAGCCTCTTCCGCTTTCTTTTTCCCAAAGCCAAAAAGATTAAAGCCGGCAGGAGGCAGCGGGTCTATGTCGTGAGAGGCCGATGCGTCCGGCTCGGCGACATCCGTACTTTCGATCTCTTCATCCTTGGTCTCTGATTCCAGACCAGGGGCATCGACTTCAGGGGCATCGATAGTTTGTTGAAGCGGCTCGGCGACGGTCTCCGTCGTCTCCTCGAATTCATCCTCTTCTAGTGTCACTTCGACGTCTAAATCATCGTCTGCCAGCGACGCCTTGGTCCATTTGGAAACCAATTCCTTTTCCAGAATCTCCGGACTGGGTGCAAGCTCCTCTTCGGCCTCAATCTGATCCAAGCCGGCTTCTATCGTCTCTTCAAAAAACTCTTCTTCTTCCGTGGTAAAGCCGCTCGCTTCCGGTGCGGCGCTCTGCGTTTCGGATGGCTGTTCTTCTGCGACCTCAACCGCCTCCTGCGCAACTGGCTCGACGGGACGGTTGCGATGGCGGGAGAGCGATTCGCCGGGCAGCAGGCCGCTGCCGTCCCACTGGAGGGGCGAATCGATCAGCGTCGCGGGCTTGAAGCTGCTGGCCGGGCGGGCTGGGGGCTGAGTTGACGGCTTCGCCGTACCCTCCACTGGAGCGCCGCCGTACTTGGAAAGCGACTCGCCGGGCATGACAAACGGAACTGGGACTGGGGCCGAAGCCGGAATACGGTCAAAGTGATGCGCTTGCTCGGTAGCTTCCCGCTTTTGCGGCGAAGGCCTGTCGCCCGCGCCGGCATGAATCTGCGGCGCGACTTCCTGCTCATCTTCCTCGATCTCTTCCACTTGGGAGACCTGCGTCTGGGCGGGCTGAGCCTGTCCCTCGCTCTGGGCCGCTCCACGATTGCCACGACGACGGCGGCGTCCGCGCCAGCGCTTGGCGCCGGCTTCCGTAGAATCCTGATCACTGTCTGCGGGCTCGCTAAAAGAGATGGAACCGGAGGCGGGCAAAGCTGCTGCCTCAGTTTGCGGAAGCTCCTCAACCGTCAACACGCGGGGCATTTCTGCCGGGGGGCGCTGGGACTGTCTGGCCTCAGGCTTCGGCTCTGATTTTTGCTCAGGCTTGGATTCGGGCTTCTGGCCGGAGCGTCCATTACGGCCATCGGACCGAGCTTCCGGAGCCGTGTGGCGGACCTCACGCGGAGGCTGGTTGGCGCCGCTGGCCGCTGCCTTCTCAATCTCGTCGGTCTCTTCCGGGTCTTCCAACTCCATGAAGTCAGTCACATAGAGAAAGGCATCGCGCTCCAGGCCGATGTCCACAAATGCCGACTGCATTCCGGGTAGAACGCGGGTTACGCGGCCGTTATAAATGGAACTGGCCAGGGTGTATTCATTTTCGCGTTCGTAATAGATCTCCGCGAGTTGATCGTCTTCCAAAATTGCCAGCCGCGTCTCATGCGGCGTGCTGGAGATACAAATTTCCTTTGCCATCGTACCTTTCCGTCCAGCAGCCTTATTCTGCTGGAACCCACGGCAAGGTCAGAAGGAGACGAGAAAGACCGGGAGGAGCGGGGAGGAGCTGAAGGGGGGAACCGTGATTCGCTGGTCTACCGGAGGCTGCGCCAACTCTCGCCCCAAAGGGCTGCGAACAGAAGCGAAGACCTGACCGGAGAAACTGGACAAACTGAACAAGCTCAACAAGTTGAACAAGCTGGACAATTTGAACAAGGCAAACAAGCTGAACAAATTGGACAAACTGAACAAATTGAACAAGCCGTACGATACCGTAACCCGATTGCAGAGAGTTTGTGGCCAACCGCTCCAGAACCCCCGGCGACAAGTCTTCGTCGCTGGGGTGGAAACTTGTCGGAAATATCGGCGGGGCCGTTCCACCACTGGCGTTTGCCCGGACGCGCCCCGCCTTGGGGCCGGGGATTGCAATCCCCAAGACTTCCGCGCTATCCGAACAATCTATATGCCGCCAACGGCTTTCCCGTCTCTGCGTACTCATAAACCCAATCCTGCCGGGCGCTCGATCCAATCGGACCTGGCCGGCGTAAACCATGATAAAAACCTGCTCTTGCGGGCCGGACGATTCCGGGGTGACACAAGAGGTGCAACTGCGAGTCCGTCAGTTGACGAACCGGCGCATTCGGACATTCATCGCCACACCCAGCGCCAGGAACGAGAACAACACCGAAGATCCACCGTAACTCATTAACGGTAAAGGAATTCCGGTGACGGGCATAAACCCGATGACCATGCCCACGTTGACCGCAATCTGAAAGGTCAACACAGCTACCACCCCCATGATAATCAGGGAGCCGGGCAGGTCCGCAGCTGTTTGAGCGTTTTGAATCAAACGCATCAATATAAAAAAGTATAGCAGCAGCACAAAAATCGCGCCGACAAATCCATGTTCCTCGCCAAAAGCGGCAAAGATGAAATCCGCATGGGGAATCGGGAGGAATGCGCCTTGGGTCTGCGAACCCTTCTCCGTGCCCTGGCCCCAAACCCCGCCTGAGCCGACGGCGATCAGCGACTGCTTGAGCTGATAGCCGGTGCCCTTGGGGTCGTTATCGGGATTGATGAAACTGGTCAGGCGCGCCTTCTGATAAGGGTGTAATCTGCCGCTGGTCCAAACTCCAGTCACCAGCGCTACGCCGCAAACGCTCAGAATCAGCGCCTGCTTCCAGTTGATGCCGCCCAAAAAAAGGCCCGCAACCAGAATCGGCGTATAGGTGAGGGCAGTTCCTAGATCGGGCTGGACCAGCACCAGCACCATCGGCAGGCCCACCAGCGCAAAGGCCTTGAAGATGTCTCTCCAAGTGAGCGAGCGCCCTCCCAGATTGGAAAAGTAGCGGGCCAGGAGCAGAATCAGGATCAGCTTCATCCACTCCGAGGGCTGAAAGTGCATGGGGCCGATCTTGATCCAGCGCTTGGCGCCCAGCGCGCTGTGCCCCACAAGTTTGACCGCCACCAGCGCCAGCAAGAAGACGGCGTAGGCCCAAGGTGTCCAATCCAGCAGCCGGTGATAGTCGATCTTGGAGAAGAGAAACATCGCCGCCATTCCGCTGGCAATCCAAAGAATTTGCTTGGTGTGGAAGCCCACGTATTTGGTGTGCAGCGTAGCCGAATAGATTTCAAAGACGGAAAGCGTGCACAGCAGCAACACCATGGAGAGCAGCGCCCAGTCGAATTCGCGAAAGCTTAGAAAGCGGCGCATCAGGGCCGACCTTCCTTGAAGCGCAACGGCAAGGCCAGCAGCCAACCCGGCAGGGAAGGCCGAGCGCTGGCGAGCGCCTTGGTGGGTGCAAGCGGCCCAGGATCAATCATGTAGTGGCCGGCATGGAGGACCGAGTCCTGCCCTGGAAGGCCGGCGGCGTGCGAACGTCCGACTGGCGCGGGCTCGCTCCAGACCGCTCCCATTTCAACCGGCTTGGAGGTCGCCGCCTGATCGAGGACGTTTTTGTCCTGAGAGCGCTTTTTGTTTACGTAGGCAATGGCGATTTTTTGCGCAATCATCGCCGAACCTGAACCCCAATCGCCGTGCTCCTGCAACACCGTTATGACCACCTCCGGGTTGCGCCGGGGAATCATGCCCACAAACCAGGCGTTCGGGGTCTTGACGCCGCCTTTGGTGTGCGTATCGCCGCCGCCCACCACCTGCGCCGTACCCGTCTTGCCGGCAAAGTCCACGCCTTCCAAGTGAGCGGCTGCCGCTGTACCGGTGGTGGTGGTGGCAGCCATGCCGTCGGTAATGATGGACCATGTATCCGGATTGAGAGGAACATCTTTGTCGCCGGAGCCGGGAAAGCTATCTAAAATTGCCTGGCGGAAGTCGGCCGGGATATTCTGCTCCGGCATCACCACATGGGGACGCACAAAATGTCCGCCGGAAGCAATGCCGCCCAGCGCGCGCGCCAGTTGCAGCGGCGTCACCTGCGTCTCGCCCTGGCCAATGCCGACCGAGATCGTGTTGCCGGCGTAATACTTCTGGTGATAGTTCTTCATCTCCCATTGCGTCGAGGGCATAATACCGGCCATCTCGCCCGGCAGATCAATGCCGGTTTTGACGCCGATGCCGAAGCTGGTTGCGTAGCGGGCGATGGTGTCGATGCCCAGCCTCTGTGCCAGCGTGTAAAAAAAGGTGTCGCAAGAGAGTGGGATCGCCTGGGTGATATTGAGCACTCCATGATGCTTGTCGCATTTGAAGAAGCGTCCGTAAAAATTTCCGCCGCCCACACAGTTGACGTGCATATCCTGCGCCACGCCCTCCTGCAAGCCGGCCGCCGACATGATGATCTTGAAGGTCGAACCCGGCGCAAGCTGATCCTGTATCGCCTTGTTCATCAGCGGATGGTTGGGGTTGGTGATCAGCGCATTCCAGTCCGTGCGATTGATGCGCACGGCAAAGGCGTTGGGGTCGTAGCTGGGATGCGAGACCAAGGCCAGTATCTCGCCGTTGCGCGGGTCCATCACCACCACCGCTCCGTTGGCGTCGCCCAGCGCCAGCTCGGCCGCGCGCTGGATGTCAATGTCAATGGTCAGCTTCAGGTCCTGGCCGGGCTGCGCGTGCTGCGTCCGCAGGAAGCTCACCTCGCGCCCATGGCTGTCCACCACCACGTCGCGCGAACCGTCTTGCCCGCGCAGCAGTTGGTCGTAGGTCTCTTCAACGCCCGCCTTGCCCACCACGTCGCCCGGCTCGTAGGCGGCATAGCGCGGATTGTTCAGATCCTCTTCGCTCACTTCGCCCACGTACCCAATCAAGTGCGCCGCAAAGCCGTCGCGCGGGTAGAGCCGCCGCTCCACATCAATGGTCTCCAGTTCCGGCAGCTCATTACGATGCGCCTCGATGAAGGCCTGCTCGTCGGCGGTCACCTCTTGCTTGATGGGGATCGGCTCGTAGACCGGCCGGGTGCGGTAGCGCCGCAAAGTCGAGCGCAGTTGCTCCAGGTCCAGATTGAGCCCCTTGGCAATCAGCGGCAGATCATCGTCCACATTCCGATTCGCCTCGCGCACCAGGTAGCAGGAGACCGAAGGGTAGTTGTCCACAATCAGCCGGTTCTCGCGGTCAAAGAGCTTGCCGCGCGCGGCCATCACCGGCTCCTTGCGAATGCGGTTCTGCTCGGCCTGCAAGCGGTAGTCGTCCACGCGCAGCACCTGCAAGCGCCACAGCCCAGCCGACAACCCCAGCATCATGAACAGAATGCCGTACTGCACCACCGTCAGCTTGACGGTGGAGAGCTTTTCGCCGCGTGTGCCAGAGGAAGAAAACATCGCCTATGCCTAGAATACAGCGGATTATAACTTCAGTCGTCTGTTGGCGCATTTTGATTAGTGTTGTTTATCAGGTACGGTGACTCATAGTCCGTGGACTCATCGGCCTAGTTCGTATGCAATCGTAATTCGTGGACAAAAAATTAGAATTTCGCAATGCTTTCGGACACCTCGTGCGTCTCCGCCGCACTGAAGTCGGTCTGACGCAAGAGGGCCTCGCTCTTGAGACCGGTCTCGACAGAACCTATGTTTCCGGCATTGAACGCGGACGTAGAAACCCAACCTTAACAGTGATTGCGATCCTTGCTGAGGGATTGAAGACTACGGCTTCGGACCTTCTTCAAGGACTTGAGAAGGAGGCAAAACTTGACTGACAAGCTCAAATTTGACATCACTGAATTGAACTCTGAGAAGATTACCGTTCATTCATTCTGGTCTCACAGCAAGGCAAGCGAGAAATACTTGGATGTGACATTTTCTTACCCGAAGCATAAGTGTAATTTTGGCATTCCAATTGAATATCGCCGTACCGGATTGTTGCTGGAGACTGCGGACAAAATTAAAGATTATCTTTCAACTGCATATATTTATTGCGATCCAGCGAATTGGAAGAAATGGAAAAAAGAACAGATTGATTTTTGGGCGAGCAAGCCCGGAGCGAATGTAACTCGACCATTTTTTGATGCGATGCTCACTTTCGAATGGACTTGCAAAGAATGTCAGTTCCCCAAGAACGGAAATTACGCGAGCAGAACCCGAGCCATCAAGGAATTTGGATTTACTCTTGCAACCAAAACAATGCAATGTGCCAAGAAATGTGGCAAAAAAACTGTTCACCTTCAGATGCTTCCCATCCCTCGTCAGAATGTTTTCGGATATGAAACTTGGTCGCCAAAGCTCAGAAAGCATATCGTATCAGTTCTTGGGAATTATGACGCTTTTGAGGGACGAAAAGTTAACGCGGATTCGCTGCTTCCCGACCACAAGTTTTCTGAAATTCGGTGGGATCTCAATACCAAACGATCATCCCTCGAAGCTCTTGAGGACCAAGATATCAAAAGAGATTTTCAACTTATGAACAACCAGCGAAACCTACAAAAGCGTATGGTTTGTCTTGCCTGTGATCAGAGCGGTGACCGGGGCTACCCATTTGGAATCAAATATTTCTATGAAGGAAATGCCCGCTGGCCCGACAATGTGCCCCGGCGTGGCAAGGCAGCAGAAAAGGGCTGCGTTGGGTGTGGCTGGTACGATCTTGAAAAATGGCGTCAATCTCTTGTGAAGCAAGCGGGCAGTTCGCCCTCTTGAGGACTATGTGTCACATTCGGTATACTAATATTCATGCTTGAGACTCTGTTTCCAGAAACCGAACTTATCGAACCAGCCCCAAAGGCAAAACGCCCAAAAATCGGACGCTATGAACGATTGAAACGGGATTCGCAGACGGACTTAAACGATGAGTTTAAAGTTTTTGTTGATGTAAATGAATCGCTAATTGCCAGTGAGGCCTATCGTTTTATCGATCTTTTCTGTGGCGCTGGTGGAATCACGAAGGGTTTGTCGATGGCGGGTATGAAGCCAATCGCCAGTGTTGAAATCAGTCCGATTGCCTCCGCCACGCATCTGCGAAATTTCCCATCTTGCAAGCATTATTGTGGAGACATAAAAAATTATCATCCAGGTAAATTATTGAATCCGGAGGAACTTGGAGAAATACACTTGGTCAGTGGCGGTCCTCCCTGCCAAGGGTTTTCGGTTGCTGGCAAGCGCGATCCCAACGACGAGAGGAACAAACTCTTTTATGAGTTCATCCGGGTTGTGGCGGAGATTCGTCCTTGGTATGTCGTAATGGAAAATGTACCTGGAATCCTTACGATGAAGAGTGGCGCAGTAAGAAAGGCCATTCTCGAAGCATTTGAAGAGATCGGCTACCCAAATATGTCAGTAACAGTATTGGAAAGCGCGGACTATGGTGTGCCGCAGTTTCGGCCTAGAGCCATCTTTGTTGCAAATCGCTTCGGCTTGGACAATCCTTATCCAAAGCCGCAATTGACGCCGGATCAGTATTGGCCAATTGAATCAGCAATTTCTGATCTACCACCTTCGACTCCGATTCCAGCTATTAATCACGAATGGACACGCCACTCAAAACAGTACATGGAGAGGATCGCCAAAGTTCCCCCAGGCGGCTCGCTTTATGAAACATTCTTTGATGCCTTCAAGCGGCAATATCCCGGACTTCCTTCAATGACAATCAAGGAAAATCACGGTGGAACACATATTCATCCGCATTTGAATCGCGTGATTTCAGCACGGGAGATGGCTCGATTGCAAACATTTCCAGATGATTTCATCTTTGAGGGAACGATGAAGAAGGCAATGTGGCAGATCGGAAATGCAGTTCCTCCTCGACTTGCACAAGTCATTGGACTCGCGCTTATTCCATATCTCAATGAGATTGCTCAAGCACCATCGAAATCATTTAACTTGGAGAATATGCAGAGGCAAAGCAGCACACGACAGGCAGGGCTTTTCTCGCAACCTATGCTAGCGCGTTAATGCTCTGTATGCAATCTGAGCATAGGGAAGAGGCATTGATTTCCCAGAACTTCCAGCCCAACGCAATAAGATAGTTTCAGTACAAACTATGCCTTTACTCGATCCGATCCCGTCGCCGGTGGAGTTTGCCGACTTTGCCGCTCTGGAGTGGGAGCCGCTGCTGGCGCTCGTTGCCGGCTTTGCTGCCTCGCCCGTGGGCCGCCATGCGATTCTCGCCCTCCAGCCCTCCACCGATGAAGAGTGGATCGTCCGCCAGCATCAACTCACCGGCGAGCTGCGGCTGCTGCTGGAAGAGCAGACCTCTATCCCCGTCGGCGGCCTCTTCGACCCCACGCAGCACGCCGCCAAGGCGCAGATTCCCGGCGCGGCGCTGGAGGCCAGCGAACTGCAAGCCATCGCTCGGCTGGCCAACGATGTGGCCGCCTGGCAGGCTCTGCTGCAATCGCCCCCGGCGCGCCTCGTGGGCAAGCTCTTCGGCCTCAGCCAACTCTCAACCGCGCTCACCACCAGCCTGCGTCCGCTCGCCGAGTCCATCGAGCGCACCATCCAGCCCGACGGCTCGCTGGCCGACAACGCCTCGCCAGAGTTGGGCCGCATCCGACGCGAGCAGGAGCGTCAGCAGCGGCAGATCGAAGAAAGCCTGCGCGCCGCGCTGCGCAAGCTGGCCTCGGACGGCGCGACGCAGGACGAGCTGATTACCATTCGCGGCGAGCGCTTTGTGATTCCGGTCCGCGTCGAGCAGAAGCGGCGCGTCAGCGGCGTGGTGCATGGCGTTAGCTCGTCTGGGCAGACGGTCTACATTGAGCCGCTGGAGACCATCGAGCAGAACAACGAACTCGTCCGCCTGCTGGAAGAAGAGCAGGCCGAGATTCACCGCATCTTCATGGCTCTCACCCGCCAGGTGGGCGGCTATGCCGTGGCGCTGGTCGAAGGCGCGCGTGTGCTGGCGCTGGTCGATAGCTTGCAAGCCCGCGCCCGCTTTGCCCGCGCATTTGATTGCGTTGCGCCCACCCTCACGCCGGATCGGCTCACTCTCGCCGCCGCCCGCCATCCGCTGCTGGAAAAGCGCCTTCGCGCGACCGGCGGGAGCGTCGTCCCGCTGGCTCTTAAATTCACTGCCGAAGCCCGTCAGCTCATCATCAGCGGTCCCAACACCGGCGGCAAAACCGTCACATTGAAGACCGTAGCTCTATTAGCAATGATGGCTCAGGCCGGATTGCCTGTGCCCGCTGAAGCCGCCAGTTTTCCCGTCTTCACGGCCTTCCTCGCCGACATCGGCGACGCGCAATCGATTGAAGCCGCTCTCTCCACCTTTTCCGCACACATCACCAATCTCGACCGCCTCTCCCGCCTCGCCGGCGAAAAGTCCCTGGTTCTGCTCGATGAGCTAGGTTCTTCCACCGATCCTGAAGAAGGCTCGGCGCTGGCCGTGGCCATTGCCAGCCACTTTTTGACGGCCGGAGCCTGGTCGCTGATCTCCACGCACCACACCTCGCTCAAGGTCTATGCCGCCAACACTCCCGGCGTGCTGAATGCCGCGGCCGGCGTGGATGAACTGACCCTTGCGCCCAACTATAAACTGCGCCTCGGTGTTCCCGGCGCCTCTGCCGGCATCCAAACCGCCGAGCGCTTGGGCCTGAACGCCGCCATCATCGCCGCCGCTCGCCAGCGCCTGGGCACGCAGCAGGCGGACATCAGTCGCTTTCTGGACAAGATGCACAGCGAGCTGACCCAGCTTGAAGAGGACCGCAAAGCCGCGCGCGAGCAGCAATATGCGCTGAATCTGGAGAGGAAAAAGCTGGCCCGCGAAGGCGACGTCGAGCTGCGCAAGCGCACCCAGGAGCTCGAATCCAAGCTCGCCTCGCTGCTCAAGGACTTCGAGTTTCAGATGCGCGAAACGGTCCGCGCCATTGAGGATCGCGCCGGCAAGGAGAAGCTCTCCAAAGAGGCCGAACGCCGCATCAACCGCCTGCGCCGCGAGTTTCAGGAGAGCTTCAACCAGACCGTCGTCGCCCATCGCACCGGCGCGGACCAGGGCGACCAGAACGCCCAGCCGCACCTGCTCAAGCACATCGCCGCCGGCGATCAGGTCCGCCTCAAGTCGATGAACAAGATCGCCACGGTGGTGCGCGAGGTGGAAAAAGACCTCTTTGAAGTGGCGCTCGGCCCCATCAAAATGCGCGTCCGGCGCGATGAGTGCACAGCTCCGAATCCTCCCAGCGGCGATTCCGCGCCTGTGCAACGCCCCGATCCACTCGCCGCCGCCCGCAGCCAGAAGAACGTCCACGTCACCATGATCAGCGCCAACACCGACGACCTGCGCATGGAGATCAACCTGATCGGCCGCACCGTGGACGAGGCCGAGCAAGAGCTGGAGAAGTATCTGGATCGCGCCTTCCTCGCCGGCCTGCCCCGCGTCCGCATCATCCACGGCCACGGTGCCGGCGTCCTCCGCCGCGCCGTCCGCGAGTTCCTGAAATCCCACCCCCACGTAGCCACCATCGCCGAAGCCCCGCAAAACGAAGGCGGGCAAGGCGCAACGCTGGTGGAGTTGAGGCAGTAGTTGCAGGATAATTGCAAATCCATCACAATGATTTGGTAAATGACTGTAGTGACTAGGATGAACGCCATGAGCAGATTGAAAAATCCGCAGCAGAAGAAGCTTGCAAGCCTTGCCTTGGACCGACGTAATGTTTTCGGAGACAATGACAAGGCGACCAGGAAATCGATTCCGCGTGGCAAGCAATCGAGCCAGCAGGCTCTACGTAGTGCCGCTAAGCGACCTCTGTTGAATACTGAACTGCTAGTCGATGAAGATTCGGCAAATCATGTGGAGTTTGAGGTTCAGAGTGCTGTACTTCATGGGAAAAGGAAGATTTTCAAGAAAGAGCCAGATGCGCCGCTCGGTGCAGTTATTAAGAGGAAGACCGAGTCGTACATCCCTATCTGGCAGGGTGGAGATCGGCTTGGCGTCCATAGAGAAATATACGACCCGAAAAAGCGTAATCTAGACCGCTCATAGAATAGGAAGCCCCAAGTCCCGCCTTTGGGATCTGGAAGACCACGAACCCCATGCGAGCGAAGAGTGAGCGCTTGGCCGCACCGCAGGTGCTTGCAAAATAGCTACGATGTAGCTACACTGGTTTTGCTGGCCTGGAAAGTTGAGAGGGCATGAACGACGCGCTCTTCGATTGGGACGATGCGAACATCGGCCATATTGCCGAGCATGACGTGACCCCTGAAGAAGCCGAAGAGGCAATGCTCGGTGATCCGTTGGAGATGGACTTTGAGTGGAGCGAAGAAGGTGAAGGCCGGTGGACCTACATCGGCGAAACGACTCCGGGCCGATTTCTTCAGGTCATTATTACCACGCGCGGCGAAAGATTCAGAGTTGTCACGGCGTTTGAACCAATTCGGCGATTCAAACTGATCTATCTGCGATCAAAGGTGGAACAAAGATGAGTGATTTCAAGCTTCCAAAGTTTGCCAATGAGGATGAAGAAGCTAAGTGGTGGTTCGACAATCAGGAGTTGATTGCTAATGAATTCGAAAAAGCCGCAGCAGAGGGACGCCTCAAGCGTGGCGGCGTCCGCCGTCTCTTTGCCGAGAAGGGCATTCCCTTCCCTGAGCCAAAGCCTTCCGCGCCCACTCCTACCACCACGATCCGCCTCGACCCGGAAGACATCGCCAAGGCTCGCGTGCAGGCGGAAAAGCGCGGCCTGCGCTACCAGACGTATCTCAAAATGATCATCCATGAAGCATTGAGCAATGCCGAATCTGACAGCAACGAAGTCGCAGCATAGAGCCGGGTGCCCCAGATCCCGCTTTTGGGATCTGGGAACCACGAACCTCAACCCGCCGTCTTTTTTTGACCACTGACCCCTGACCACTGACCCCTGACGAGAGTCCGCGAATCTCCGCTCTCAGCTTTCCATTCCTTGTCCAGCTAACGGGAGTAAACCTCGCGGCGGTGACCGATTTGCAAGGCAAGGATGATGAGTTTCTTGTCTTGAATCTCGCAGATAATGCGCCAGTCCCCCACGCGGTACTTCCAAAACTCGCCGAGTCTTGAACCGCGCAGCGCCTCGCCGATACTGCGAGGGTCTTCGAGCTTGGCAACGCGTTCGTGGAGAAATTTCTCGATGCGTCTGGCGATTGGAGAATCCAGCTTGTCGAGTTGCCGATCCGCAAGCGCAGAAACTTCAATCGTCCAAGTTGCCATGGCGTCTCATCACTTCCTCTAGAGGGATGGTATGGCTGCGGCCTTCACGGATGGCCAGCAACTGCTCTTCCGCCATGCGAATATCCTCCATATCCAATTCGCGTTCGATCTTCTCCTGAACGGCTTCGAGCAGCCAGCTATGGCGCTTGGGCCGCCCAAGACGGCGAGCTACAAGGGCATCAATGGTTTTCAGTTCTTCGGGCCGGAGCCGAACATTGACGGCGATTTCCTTGCGTTCCTGCATCTTCTTGGAAGAACCGGCTCCCGCACGGGCGAACTTTTCTGCTTTGGCGGTGCTGCCTTTTAGGGATGCGCTGATTGTCGCCATTTCCTAGTACCTCCTACGTTTTCATACAAAACTATATTAAATGTACTCTTGTCACTTTTCAAAGTCCCGGGCTGGTGCCGGATGCCACATGTCCCGCCTTTGGGACCAAGGAGACAACGAACCCCATGCGAGCGAAGAGCGAGCGTCTGGCCGCATCGCAGGTGCTTGCAAAATAGTAACGGCGTAGCTACGATTACCTGTAGGTAAGAAAAGGCGGCCAGAAAGGCTATGGCGACCATTCAATTTGATTGGGACGATCAGAACATTGGTCACTTGGCGCTTCATCAAATTTCTCCAGCAGAAGCGGAACAGGTAGTACATAACCGCCCGGTCGATCTTGAGTCTGAGTTTCGCAACGGTGAAGAGCGAGTTTCCCAGATCGGTGAAACGGATGCCGGACGAATTCTGGTGGTCGTTACGGCAATGATTGGCAAGAAAGTCCGGTTCGTTACGGCTTGGCCCGCAAACAAAAACTATCGGCGTTGGTTCTTGTCGCTGAAGAGGAATGGCAATGTTGGAAGAACTGAAACAGATGAGCTTCGCAAGTGAGGCGGAGGAAGCCGCGTGGTGGGAATCCCACGAGGACGAATTGCTCGAAGAATTCAAGAAAGCCGAGGCCGAGGGACGACTTGGCATTGGCACGGTTGCCAAGCGCGCCGACTTGCTTTCCAGTAGCATCCGCCTCGATTCCGAGGACACCGCCAAGGATCGCGCCCAAGCGGCCTAGCGCGACTTGCGTTATCAGACCTACCTGAAAATGATTATTCACGAGACTCTGTGCAAGGCAGATTAAGTTTCGGCACAAAGAAACTGAGGCCGGTGGCGTTTACAAGCGTCAGCGGATGCCGTGCTCATTGAACCAGATGGTGTACTTCTGGTCCACTTTTTGCATATGGTTGGTAAGCCAATCCCGCATGAAGGTGAGCAGTTCCAGATAAACAGAAATATCGCCCCGCTTGTGCCGCGCGGCATACTCATCGGCGCGGGCAAGCAAGGCGCTGTGCTCGGCGCGATGTTCGGCAAGGCCGGGAAACTTCGTGCTTTCCATCAGGCGCTCTTCTGTTGAAAAGTGGTCGCGCGCATGGCGCTGAACTTTGGGGAGCAGCGTGCCGGCCAGATTCTGCGCCTGGCCCTTCAACATTGCGGCGTGTAGTTCGTTCAACATATCGATGAGTACCTTGTGCTGTTCGTCCAGATTCTTTACGCCGACCGAATATTTGGCACTCCAATTAATCAGGCCCATGACACTTCCTTCCTCCAGCTTACTTCCTACCGTAATCATCGTCTGCGATGGGCAGAAAGTTTAAGGTGCATCCAGGATCATGAGATGAACCTCATCTTCGAGAAATGAATCTGGATTTGATCGCACAAACTGCGGAGAAGGTTTGAATTTGAAAGAGATCCAAGAAGAAAATTACTCCGTGGATAGAACCGTGCCTGATGACATAGCTTTAACAGTTGACTTTTTCGGTAGCCAGTAAAGTTATGCCCTGATACAAGGCGGCTCTGTTATGAAGTTTTTCAGTTACTTGCGCAGACTCAGTCAACGCCGCGCTCATTCAGCCATGGGCCGTACTCGCAGTCCATGCCCTCGATGTGCTCGGAATAGGCCTCGCGCAGAAAGCAAAGCAATGGGCGCATCTGCATCTTGTCGCCGTGCTGTACGCGATGAGAGGACTCAAGAATCTGCGCCAACATCCGCTGGTGTTCGGAGCGATGACTGGCAATAGCGGGATATTCGTACTGCGCCAGCAACTGTTCTTCGCTCCAAAAGTGCATGCGGGTGAATTCGATCAGCCGGTCCAGCACCTCGCTGATCTGTTCGCGACCGGAACCGCGGACTGCGGCCAGGCGAAGTTCGTTCAATGTATCCATCAAGATGCCGTGCTGGTCATCCATAGCTCGCACGCCCACGGTGCAGGCGTAGGTCGAAGTTAAAAGCGCCACATGAGCCTCCATTCATCTCTGTTGGAACTATCGGAGATCAAAGTGGAAGCATGACCGGTAATTTGCCGGTAGACGTGACCTAAGTGATGCGTAAAGAGTTTATTCAAGAAGGATATTCGGCTCCGGCTGATGGCTCTGCGTGGTCAGAGTCAGAGCCGCCGATAGGATCAGTCCGCCGCCGATCCAGGCGTATGGGCCCAGATGCTCACCCAGAAGTTGAACCCCCAGAAAAGAACCCAGCATCGGTTCCAGATTCAAAAAGACCCCGGCGCGCGAGGCGGGCACGTGATGAATCCCCCAGTTCCATAGCAGTGTGGTTGTGGCTGTGCACAGCAGGCCGGCAAAGGCCAGCGCGCCCCACGCCGTCCAACTCACCTGCGCGATAGGCGGCGGCGCAACGTGCGCGTGCGTGAGCGGGCTGATCATCCACGGAGCCAAGACCCAGGCCAGCAGCATCGCGCCGCCCACCAGAATCGTATAGGCCGAGACGGCGGAGGGACTGTGCGAGCGCATCAGCTTTTTGCTGAGCAGAATCCAGGCCACGCCAGCGAAGAGCGAGACCAGCACCATTACGTCACCAGTGAGCGAGGGCTGGCCGTGCATGGCGTTGCCGTGGCCGGCGCCGAGCGTAATCACCGCCGCGCCTGCCGTCGAAACAAAAAGAGCCAGCCAACCGAGACGGCCCAACCGCTCATCGCGGGAGCCTTTGGGGGCAAAGAGCGCGGCTGAGGCGGCCAGCATCACCGGCATCGCGCCCACCATCAGCGAGGCATGGCTCACCGTGGTCAGCGCCAGCCCGCCGAACTGGAGCATACAACTGATGGGAATGCCGAAGGCCGCCGAAATCAACAGCGTGCGCCACTCAGCCCCACTGAAGCGCACCCGGCATACCAGCGCCACCGGCAGCACGCCCAGGCAGGCAAAAAGGATGCGGTAGAGCACCATGTAATCGACGCTCATCTCATTGAGCGCCAGTCGGCTGAAATAAAAGCCCGTGCCCCATAGGCAACTGGCGGCAAAACAAGCGGCGTACCCTAAAAATGTGAGCCGGGAGGTGACCCTGTGTTTAATTTCCATTCCTCTTTTACTTTCGCACATGGGGCGGGAATCGTCTTGCGCCCGCAAGACCGACAAAGAGGAATTCGCGCGCGTGTTTGGTAGGCTATGATCTATTAATAAGTCATATTCCAATATCTTGATCTATTTATGATTCATTATTCACTTGACAAAGTGCCAGGAGTGCGCAAATATGATTCATAAGAAGAGCACGAGATGCCAATATGATCTATTGATGGAGCACATATCAATGACCAAGCCCCTGAGTCGCGCCTATTCCCGCTACAGTTTGGAAGCGATTGCCTTGCTGGGGCAGATGATTCGCGCCGGAAGAATTGAGCGCAAGATTACCATATCGGAGATTGCCAGCCGAATGGGTGTTTCCCGGGCGCTCATCGAGCGCATTGAAAAGGGCGATCCTGGCTGTGGTGTCGGAACGGTCTTTGAGGCTGCCGCAATCATCGGCATACCCCTCTTTGATTCGGATCCTCATTCTGAAAGAGACAAAATCCGTCTGGCTGTTCATCGCTCCTCTGTCGGAGAGGTGCTGCGATTGCTGCCCAAGATGGCTCGTAAATCTGGAAGGACCATCAAAGATGACTTCTGACAGCTTGTATACCGAAGCCTATCTCTGGATTTGGCTACCGGATGAAACAGCGCCGGTGGTCGCGGGTCTGTTAACCAAAGTTGGCAAGGAACTGCTTTTCAACTATGGCAAAAGCTATCTGCGACGGAAGAACGCAATCTCGATCTACGATCCTGAATTACCACTTCAAGCCGGCGAACTCCCCTTGTTGGATGGCCTATCCATGCCGAGTTGTATTCGGGATGCATCGCCGGACGCGTGGGGGCGCCGGGTGCTTATTCATCGCTTGTTAGGCCAGAAAGGCGCGAATGCACCAGATATGAATCTGGGTGAACTGACTTATCTGCTGGAATCAGGCTCGGACCGGATTGGCGCTTTGGATTTCCAGTTGTCAGCAACAAAATATATTCCGCGAATTTCCGATCAGGCATCGCTGGAGGAATTGATGCAGTCCGCCGAACGAGTGGAAAAAGGAATTCCGCTCCAGCCGGATTTGGATTTAGCTCTTCAGCATGGGTCATCGCTGGGCGGCGCAAGACCCAAGGCTTTGATTAGTTCCAACCACAATAAGTGTATTGCCAAATTCTCCACGAGCGGCGACCTGTACAACGTTGTCAAAGCGGAATTCATTGCCATGCGGTTGGCCAAGTTGGTCGGCCTCGATGTTGCCAACGTAAAACTGACCAGGGCACTCGGCAAAGATGTCTTGCTGATTGAGCGCTTTGATCGCGAAAAAGCACCGCAGGGATGGCGCAGGAAAGCGATAGTCTCGGCGCTGACTCTGTTCGGCATGGATGAAATGATGGCCCCCTTTGCCAGCAGCTATCAAGATTTGGCAGAAATCATTCGTCTGCGCTTTCCTGATCCAGCCAGGGCATTGCGTGAACTCTACGGGCGCATGGTATTCAACATTCTGTGCGGAAATACCGACGATCATGCGCGCAACCATGCGGCTTTCTGGGATGGGAAGAACCTCACCCTTACGCCCGCATACGATATCTGCCCCCAGCCACGAACGGGACAGGAGGCAAGCCAGGCCATGCTGATTCACGGCGGCAACAAGATGAGCCAGTTGACCGTTTGCCTGGAGGCCGCGCCGAACTTTCTGCTGGACACCAAAAGAGCCACGGAGATCATCAAGCATCAGGTTCGATCCATTCGCGATCACTGGAACGAAGTTTGTGATGAAGCGCATCTCACAGAAACGGATCGGCTGTTTTTCTGGCAAAGGCAATTTTTGAATCCCTTTGCATTCTTCGGCTTGCCCGCCGAGATCGGCGGCAACTGATTTATCGGAGGCGATTCCGCTGCGGCCTCCTTTAAAAAGGAACGGCCGGAGCTAATTGATCCGGCCGTTCTTTTCTATGAAACTGCCTTGCGTCGAGCTTGTTTATTTCACCTCGCGCACCACCAGCACGCGGCTTGCGTTGTCAATGAACTCTTTTTTGGCCGGACGCGCGGTATCGCTGCCGGAGTGCAGGTCGAAGACGGTCGCCCAGCCAGGCTTGTCGCTGCGCTCTTGCGAGGTCCACAGGCGTGTGCCGGTCAAGTGAATCGAATCCGTCAGATGAACCTCATCTGCGCTTGCGCCCAGCTCATCGACGGCAGATTGACAATACGTTCTGCGCGTCTTGGCCTTGTCGAAGAGCGACGAAACCTCCGCCGGCGTCGGCAGCCGCCAGTCCGAGTAGCCGGCGCCGCGAAACTCCTGCGCATACTTTTTGGCATCGGGCCAGCTTACGCCCATTCCATTATCCCGGCTCATCCACATCAACTTGCTCTTGGTGTCCAGCACGGTTCCATCATCGTAGCTAGTAAATTGGCCGTCTTTGCTGGTCTCCTTGGGCGGCGCTTTCTCGGCCGGAGTGGCCGCGGCAGGCTTTTTGGGCGCGGGCAGATCCGTCGCTCCCTTGGCGATCAGCAGATCCTGAATCTCCTTATGCTCCCAGACCAAGGCGGAGTGCAGAGGCGACCAGCCTTCATTGTCCACGGCATTGATATCCGCCTTGAAGGCCAGCAGCAGTTCGACAATCTCCTGGTTGCCCCTGGCTGCCGCAAGATGGAGCGGCGTCGAGCCGTTCTTGGCCTTGGCGTTGACGTCCGCCTTGTTGGTGAGGAGGAACTCCGCCACATCCTTGTGGCCGTTGAATGCGGCAATATGGAGAGGGGTCTGCCCGTATTTTTCATCCGGGCTTGAAACCAATCCTGGATCGGCTTTGACCAGCGCTTGAACCTTGGCCAGGTCGCCCGATCGGGCGGCATCGTGGATTGGGGCGCAGAGGCCTGGGACGGAAGCGACCAGCGCCGCGAATCCGAGCAGCAAGACGATAAATAAGTTGGTGAGGTTAAGGCGAAGTCGATGGCTTTGAAAGGTCTTCATTGCAGAGAAATCTCCCTATCAAGTTGAAAATCCGAGAACATTTTATCAACTTCGCAGGCGTTGACAAGCCCTCTTGCACGGTCTTCTACAAGAAATTGCCCTGCGCGAATGCTGGCAACTCAACTTCCAATCGGTTGAGCCGTTCCATCGCCGCCTGTGCGCCAGGCCGGGATTCGGGATTCATCGCGGGTTCTGCGCTACACTGCATCTATTATGGTCGCCAAACCCGCTCTTGCTCCCGCCGCCTGCCTTCGTCCTGAAGGCCTTGCCTTCCTGCGCAATCTTGCTCGTCATAACGATCGCGATTGGTTCACACCGCGCAAAGCCGTTTTTGAAGCCGAACTGAAAGAACCGATGCTGGCCATTATCCGCAAGGTCAATGAGGCAATGGAGAGCTTTGCGCCCAACTTCGTTCGTCCAGCGGAGAAGTGCCTCTTTCGCATCTATCGCGACACCCGCTTCAGCGCCGACAAAAAGCCCTACAAGACGCACGTCGCCGCTTGGTGGGCGCATCAGGGAATGGAGAAGACTAGCGGGGCCGGCTTTTACTTTCACGTGGATGCCAAGGAAGTCATCCTCGCCGCCGGAGCGTATATGCCGGAGAAGGATCAGTTGGCCGCCATCCGCCATTGGTTCCTTGAGCACCACGAGGAGTTCAGAAAGCTCTTGCGGAAGCCGGCGATCCGCAAAGTATTTTCGGAGTTTGAAGGCAATCCGCTGGTCCGCCCTCCGAAGGGCTTTCCCAAAGAGCATCCAGCGCTCGATCTGATTCAATGCCGCCAGTGGGGCTTGAGCGCCACGCTACCCTCGACGGCTGCTCTTGATCCCGGCTTTGCCGCCGAGATCATTCGCCATTTTCGGCTGGCTTCGCCGTTGGTCACTGCGCTGAATACTCCCCTTACGGAGGCTCTTGAACCTCGTAAAAAAGTGCTCTTCGGACTGGATTGAACTGTGTGGATTCCCCTCCTGGCGGCAACAACAAGTGCGCCGTTAAGGTGAGGTGCCCAAGCAGGTTGATATCCCAGGTCCGAAAATCCGGACCTGGGGCACCCAGAGTTGCTGGAAGGTTGAGAAAACGCTAGCGCTTGCCCTTGATGGTGATGGGACTGGAGCCGGAATTGCCGGATTTTTTGGCGGCACGCTTGGCCTGAATGGCGGCCATCTCCTTGCCGATGTGCGAGTTGTTGATGGCGATCTGGAGGGCCAGATTGATGACGTTGCTGGTTCCCCAATAGAGTGCCAGACCGGAGCCGTAACGCCAGAGGAAGCTGCCCATCAGCACCGGCATCATAATGGCCATCATGCGGCGTTGCGACTGGTCCATCCCCGGCGCGGGAGTAATGATCTGCGTCACAAACATGGTGACGATAATCAGGATGGGAAAGATGTGCAGCGGGTCGGGCGTGGAGAGATCGGTGAGCCAGAACCAGTGCGCCTGACGTAGCTCGATGGCGTTCGAGAGCAGCTCAAAGTAGGCAATGAAGAGCGGCATCTGCACCAGCATGGGCAGGCAACTGCCGTACATATTGACGCCCTCGACCTTGTACAGCTCCATCATCTCGGCGTTCATGTCAGCGCGCTTGGGGTCGGTGGATTTTACGTGGGCGTACTTCTTTTTGATTGCGTCCACTTTGTGCTGAATGCGCATCATCTTCAGCGAAGACTTCAGCATCATGTAGCGGGTGGGCAGCATGAGCATGGTGAAGGCGGCGGTGAAGAGGATGATCGCCCAGCCCCAGGTGAAGTCGCCAGGGCCAAGAAGGCCACGCAGGAAGCGCAGCACATAATAGAGCGGCTTGGCGACGATGCCCATCCATCCGTAATGAATGAGTGGGGCGAGCGACGGACCGTCAGGCTTGCCGGTTGAGCCAATGGCGTGAATCGAGTTGAGCAACTCCATCGCCTTGGGACCGGCAAAGACACGCAGGCTGGTGGTGCCGCTGGTGTCGCCCACGGCCAGGCCAAGAACGTGCGCCGGCGTCTTTTCGCTGTTGGGATCTTCCAGGTCGCGCGGCAGATTGATGACGTTGTGCAGCGTGACGGCGGTTGCGCGCTCTGGAGCATCAGGCAGGAAGGCCGCGGTAAAGTAAACATCGGTGACGGAGTCGTACTCATAGGGCAAGGTCTCGGTGTTGTAACCGCTGACCTTGGGCGCGGCGGTGGTGTCCTGCTTGCCGTTGAGCGACCAGGCGATGGTGGAGAGCGCGGAGGCGCGAATCTGGGAGCGGGTGGAGGATTTTGGAAGGAACTCCTCCATGTCGCCCAGGCCGGAGGGCCATGCAACCAGCGCGCGGATAGGCGAGCCGTTGCGTGTAACCGTGGTCTCGACGCCGACCACGTAGCTCGCATCAAAGCGGAAGGTCTTCACGACATCGACGCCGTTGGCGCTGTAGCGGAAGGTTATCGCGCTGGTGGCGGGCACATCCACGTGGCCGCCGGCGGTGGGCTGCGCGCCGGTGACAGAAAGCTGATAGAGCGCCGCTTTGTTCAACTGCTCATTGAGGGCCGGGTCATAGGTGAAGAGGGAGAGCGGGTAGCCGAACTTCTCGGCAGCCTGAGGCTGCACCAGGTCGAGCAGCTTGCCGCCGGCTTTGCCGCCGCTGTCGTAGTAGTTCTTGAGCAGCCAACTGGTCACCTGCGCGCCGCGATTGGAGAAGGTAATGCGGTAGTTGGCGTTCTCGACCGTGGTGGTGGTTTCGCTGGAAGCAGCCACCTGCGGTGGGGCCAACTGCGCCTGGGGAGCGCTTGATGCAGAGTTCTGCGCGGAAGCCTGCGGCTGGACCGGAGACTGGCTCTGGCTCTGACTCTGCGCGACGGGCGGAGGCGAAGGCGGCTGCTGCGGCTTGAAGAAAAACTGGTAGCCAAGCAGGACGATAAGAAACAAGAGGGCGAAGATGGTCAGGCTGTTGTTGCTGCCGCCGCCGCCGGGACCGGAGCCGGGCCCTTGAAGATTGGGATTCGAAATTTCTGCCAAGGTGAACTTCCTATTCGTTGGAGGGCGCGCCGTCAGGCTGCCGCTCTTTCTATGGTAATGGTTTGCGGTGAATTTGGCGTAAAGGTAAAGGTGGAGGAACCGGATCAAGTCCGCCGGGCGTGAATGGATGGCAGCGCAGCAGCCGTCGCGTGGCCAGATAAATGCCGCGCGCAGGGCCGTGGATGGCTATCGCCTGGGATGCGTACTCCGAGCAGGTGGGCAGGAATTTGCAGCCGCCGGGCGAAAGCGCGTGCAGCGCCGGCGAGAGCCAGCGACGGTAAGCGGCGAGAAGGGCGAGCAAGATGCGGGTCATAGCACAGGCTTGGGTTGGGCCGGCTTCGGAGTCAGGCGGGCGGCCTCAGTCTTTGCCTGATGAAGGATACGCACAACCTCGGCCTCAAGTTTCGTGAAATCGATGGTCAGGACGGCGCGGCGGGGATGGAAGATCAAGTCGCAGCCGGCAGGGAGCAGATCCGTGTGGCGGCGCAGCACCTCTCTCATGCGCCGCTTGAGGCGGTTGCGCTCGTGGGCTTTGCCGATCACTTTGCCGGCGGTGAGTCCAACGCGCGGTGCTTCGGGCAGTTCAGCGCCGGTGTAGGCGGGCTGCTGCGGAGCGAGAAACCAGCTCATCGACGCGGATTGGCGCTTGCGGCTGGCGGCGTAGGATCGCTGATAGTCGGCGTGCTTGCGCAGACGCAAGCCTGTGAGCGACTGCCGGAGAAGCGGGCGTTCGTCAGAACTGGAAGGAATTGTCATCGCAACGCCACGGAGGGTGTTGGCCGGAACGTGGTTGAAAAAATCATCCATTCCGGCACCCATAAAGGACGAGGGCAAAGAGGCGAGGGCGAAACGGTGGGCGGATTAGTCGCGGAAGCCGGCGCTGACGGCAACGCGCTTGCGTCCGATGGCGCGGCGGCGGCTGAGCACGGCTGCGCCGGCCTTGGTCTTCATGCGCGCGCGGAAGCCATGTGTCTTCA
>Ga0181520_10004361_pt1 | contig 23721 bp, 24 predicted proteins | sample PEATcosm2014_Bin_29_FD_132451 | JGI IMG/M metagenome (GOLD analysis project Ga0181520, IMG submission 132451) | Peatland microbial communities from MTU Mesocosm Facility, Houghton, MI, USA - PEATcosm2014_Bin02_30_metaG | ecosystem: Environmental > Terrestrial > Soil > Wetlands > Peat | place...
CGTGGGAGCAGACGTGTCAGCAGTCGAGATCGAGATCGAAGAGCGGCAGAAACACCTGTCGTTATTGCTGGTGGACGACGATGCGGAGCTGTGCGGAATGATGCGCGAGTTCTTTGCCGAGTCAGGCCACAAGCTTGACACCGCCTACAACGGGCGCGAGGGACTGGCTAGTGCGCTGCGCGGCGGATATGACCTGATGATCCTGGACGTGATGCTGCCGGGGCTGGACGGGTTTTCTGTGCTCGAACAGATCAGGCGAAAGAAGAATCTGCCAGTCATTATGTTGACGGCCCGCGTCCAACAGCAGGACCGCATACTCGGCCTGAATAGCGGTGCGGACGATTATCTGCCCAAGCCATTTGATCCGGATGAACTCCTGGCGCGCATTCGCGCGGTGCTGCGCCGCACCCAGGGCCCCAGCTTGCAGAGTGATGCCACCGTCACCTTCGGCAACATCTCTGTAAATGCGTCGACACGTGAAGTATGGAGCGCAGGTGCGCCCGTGGACTTGACCGCGATGGAATTCGACCTTCTGGAACTGCTCATACGCTCCGCGGGCCAGGTAGTTTCACGCGACGAGATCACGGCTCTGCTTTTCGAGCGCGAAGCAACACCCTATGATCGCTTTCTCGATGTGCACATTAGTCATCTCCGAAAGAAACTGGAAGGCGGACGGAACCTGATCCGCACCATACGGGGAGTTGGGTATGTCTTTACCGGAACGTCTTAAAACACTTCCCACCATTTCTCTCTACGTCGGCGTGCTTCTGGCGATGGTGGGCATCCTGTCGCTGTCGTTCCTCGCGTTTCACCTGATCGCCGATCGAATGCAACGGATCGAGATCGAACCGACCTTTAACAAGTTCGACGAACTGCAACTGGAAAGCGCGCGCACTGCGCTTCAGCATCGGGGACAGCCGGGCCTGAGAGACTACCTCGCAAGCCTCGACCGCATCTTCGGCGGATCGCATTATCTGCTCGATGCGAAAGGAGCGGACCTTGTCACGGGCGCGAATCGGGCGTGGATGCTTCCCGCACCTCCGGCGGACAGGTTGCGTGTGCGCGCCCATGGGCGTTGGACCCTCGCGCATAGATCCGACGACGCACAGTACTGGTTCACTGCCGAAGGTCAACTGGGCCCTCCTCATATCTGGACGTTTCTCCCCTATTACTTCCTCGTGATCGGTGTGGCGGGCGTTCTGTGCTGGCTAGCGTCTGTTGGCGTGGTGTCTCCTATTCGGCGCATCGCCGCGACCATTGGACAATTTGGGCAAGGCGATTTGACGGCGCGTGTGCACACGAAGCGCACCGACGAGATCGGCCAGTTAGGGCGGTCCTTCAATCAAATGGCTGAACGACTCGAGCGCCTGATCGTGAGTGAGCGACGCCTGTTGGGCGACATCTCGCATGAGTTGCGATCGCCCCTCGCACGATTGAAATTCGCAGTCAAGCTGGCCCGAACTTCGCAGGACAACAAAACCGCCTTGGATCGAATCGAGCGCGATGTGGACCGCATTACATCTCTCGTGGCCGACATCGTAGAGATTACGTTTATTGAAGGCGACCCGGCGGTGCAGGATACAGGAATCGTGCGCGCCGGAGAGATCATCGATGAAGTCGTACGCGATTGCGCGTTGGAAGCGCAGTTTCGCGATTGCAGCATCGACGTAGGCGGAAAGCTCACAGGCGAAGTGCTGGGCAGCCACGAACTGCTGCGACGTGCGATTGAAAACGTGCTGCGCAATGGCATTCGCTATTCACCCAAGCAATCGGCCATTCAGCTGACCGTTGCAGAAAATGAGCGTGAAGCGACGATTACAGTGCGCGACTTTGGGCCCGGCGTTCCCGAAGATGCAGTCAAGCGGATCTTCGATCCATTCTTTCGCGTGGAAGATGCGCGCGATACCAATGGCGGCGGATCGGGGATGGGGTTGTCGATTGCGAAGCGCGCCGTTCAACTGCATCACGGCACCATCGTTGCGGAAAACGCATCTCCCGGTTTGCGCGTGCGAATTATTATTCCGCTTGCGGTGCAGCCAGGCGTTGCATTTGCACAAGTTACTGCACAAGAATAATCAAGCTCGAAGCCCTTAAGATTTCTTAAGCTTCAAATACTGGACAACCGTGTGTAATCTCCCTAATGCCTCAAGCAGCCAATGTTGAAAATTGAGGCATTCGAGGAGACACACATGAAGCGCTTTTTTGGGTTCGCACTCCTAATTGCATCGCTGTCCGTTCCAGCTTTCGCCGCCAAGAATTCACAGAACGTAACCTTTACCGACGCGATAAGGGTTGGATCGACGCAACTTCCTGCCGGCGATTACAAAGTGACTTGGACCGCTAGCGGATCGAACGCCCAGGTCACCATTGCGGAAAAGGGCAGAGCTTCCGTGACGGTTCCGGCAAAACTGATTGACGCAAAGAACGGCCACGTTGCGGTGCTCACGAACACTGTCGGCGGCGTCGAAGTTTTGGAAACAATTCAACTCGACAACCTCAGCCTCGTAATCGGGGGCGCAACCGGCTCCGGCGAGTAAGTGCGCATCGGCTGCGCGGGCAACCTTTATTCTTGAATTGAGCGCCGGAGGAAAGGAACTTGTCGCCGGCCAATCCCGTATTCAATTCCCGTGACTGTAGTCCTTCCTTTTCACCCCCATCCCGCAAGGGATGGGGGCTCCTTTTTTCTGCGTGCCGCTAAAAATGCGATCTGCTGAAATCTTTAGCTCTTCACCAGACGCGGCAGCGCGCCTCATGCACCATCGGCTGGCCGGCTTTGCAACTGAAGGCCTGCTGGAACTCCGGCATGTTTGCCAGAACATTGTTGACGCGAAGCACCGGCATCGAGTGTGGATCGATCTTCACCAGGGTCTGCATCAATTCCGGACGGAACGTATCGCACCATGAAGTCCCGTAAGCGATAAAGAACCGCTGCAGATTGGTGAGACCATGCTCGTCTTTGTCTTCTAACGTCTTGCCTTCTGTCTTTAGATCCGCAGTCAAGGCAGACAGCGCGAGGTAGATGCCGCCGTTGTCCGCGGTGTCTTCGCCTTGTGTGAGTTTTCCGTTCTGCTTCGCCCCCGGAACGCCTGGGACGTCGACGGTGTATTCGTTGGCGACGCAGGCGCCCCGCTCGTCATACGCTTTCGCGTCTTCGGGCGTCCACCAGTCGCGCAAATTTCCCTTCAGGTCGAACTTGCGGCCCTGGTCGTCGAATCCGTGCGTCAATTCGTGACCCACCACAGCCCCTTCCGCGCCGTAGTTCACGACATCATCTTCTTTTGAGTCGAAGAAAACGGGCTGCAGAATCCCCGCCGGGAAATTGATCGTGTTACTTTGCGGATCTTCATACGCGTTGACAGTCGGCGGTGTCATAAACCACTGCGTGCGATCCAGCGGTTTGCCAATGAATGAGAGCTGGCGCCGCAGCTCGAACTGAGTTGATCTTTCAATATTCACCGGAAAACTATCGCGCGTAATCGTGAGTGTGCTGTAGTCGATCCATTTGTCTGGGTAGCCGATCTTATTGATCACCGCGGCAAGTTTCAGTAGAGCCTCTTTCTTGGTCGCTGGTTGCATCCAGGTTACGGAGTTGATGTCGCGCCCCATTGCGTCTTCGATGTCGTGCACCATCTTTAACGCTCGAGCCTTGCTCTCCGGAGGGAAAACCTGTGCAACATAAACCTGCCCGAGCGCCTCACCCACGCCGCCGTCGACCGCTGCCGTGCACCGGCGCCAATCCGGCGGCTGCTGCGCCTGGCCCGTAAATACTCGTTCGATCGCGAATTCAGCGTCGCGCCACTCGCTCCCGAGATATGGTGTTGCGGACATAAGTAGATGGGCACGCAGATAAACCTTCCAGGTAGCGAGATCCTCGTCGACTAGCAGCTTGTTCACTGCGCGAAAGAAGTCGGGCGCATACACTTCGTAGAGCGGCACCGCCGGTGCGTCGATGGCGCTCAAATAGCTATCCCAATCGAAGGCCGGTGTCAGCGCTTTGAGCTGAACGAGCGTATAGCGATTGTTCACTTTATTCGGATCGCGGCGCGTCACGTTGTCCATCTGCGCCTGCGCCAGGGCCGTTTCAACATGCAAGATTGTCGCTGCGTCTCGTGCGGCCTCCCCCTCCCCAGTCCCGCTCTGCTTGAGCAGGGTGGTCAGAAACTCTTTGTACTTTTCGCGAATCGCCTTTGTCCTAGCGTCGTCGCTCAGGTAAAAATCCCTGCTGGGCATACCAAGTCCGCCCTGGTCGACGCCGGCAACAACCCGGCTCACATCGTTGTAATCGGCCAGCGGCCCAAATCCCAGCAACGCCACCGCGGTTTGATTCTCATCTCCCTGCCACGCCGCGCCGAAAGAGCTATGTATCATCGCCAGGACACCGGCGATTTCGCTCTTGTCACGCAAAGATTCAATGCGCCCCAGCAGCGGCTTGACGGCCGACAGATCATTCGCCTTTGCACTTGCCTGGTTCATGCAACTGGCATAAAAGTCGCCAATCTTTTGCTCATTCGATGTGCGCTGCGCGCTCGGGGCTTCGTTCTTCTCCAGAATCGTCCGCAGGATCTCGCGATTCCATTCCGATAAAATTCCGGCGACTCCCCACATCCTCTGGTCGGGCGGAATCGGATTCGCGGCATTGAGTTTGGAGCAGGCGTACTGATAGAAATTCTCGCAAGGATTGACCGCCGAATCGACGCGCGTCACATCGATGTGCTGCAGTTGAATCGGCTGTTGCGCTTTCTGGGCCAGCGCACATCCAGCGGAAAAGACCAGCACCAAAACAGTCAAGCGTGTTCTCATCAGGTTCTCCAATCTCGGATTGCGACGGGGCCTGCGTGCGCCGTGGCGCGGAAAGTTCACGTTTCGGCAAGCATGAGTACAGCTCATGCGACCCGCAATCCAAAAAGCCTAATTCACGGGCGTGCCATTGCGTAAGTCGAGAGTGACGGAATTCTGGCCTGCGTTCACGTGAACAGCCTGGCCCCCAATGGGCGGCTTTGCGGTCGCGGCGATGTGCCGGCTTGATCACGGCTGCGAAAATACAGAGGAAAGGAGCGATGACGGGCTGAAGAGGGCGCGGTGGGATAGATCAGGCGCGGTTTCCTGTCCGCGTCTTTTGAGCTGCCTTTTCAACTTTGGGAAATTGCGGCTTACGCCAGCGCCTGGACTCTCAAGGCGTCTTTAATGTGGGGTTCGATCGAGTTAAGCACTTTGGGATCGATCACGCGCTGCGGGCTTTGGGCCGATTGGGAGTTTCTACCGCTGATGTCGTAGACGGGCGTTGTGGCCGGGCGGACTACGGCGGGCTGATCGACGGAGCCGACGACCAGTTCCAGCGCCTCCACCGCGGAGCAGAGCTGCTCCTGGCGGGCACGTAGTTGGTCGATCAATTCAGCAATCTCACGGAGGTCCGCGCGGGCCATGTCGATTGCGGCGCGATAGACCGGTTCATGCAGCTTATCGTTCATCGAATTCTCCCATGCGCAGTTTAGGCGGAGGTAACACCCGAAAGGCATTACACAAACGGGCTAAGCGCTCACACTTTCGTTGCATCCGTCGGGGTTCCGGCTTGGAATGTCCTGTTTGACATCAAGTTGCGGAGTGAAGTCGATGCTCGCCTTGGCTGGGAGGCTGGTTCACGATATACTGAGAGTTCGGGAAGCCGACAGGGGACGCTCTCTTGTGCGTGCCGGCGGTTCTGGCGCCTGAGGGCTTGGGCGCGGCGCAGAATGCGCCGGGAACGGCAAAGTCGGCACGAAATACCAACGAATTTTGGAGTGGGACGATGGCACAGGTATGCGACATTTGCGGCAAAGGGCCGCAGTTTGGCAATAACATTTCGCACGCGCACAATGTGACGCGGCGCCGGTGGAACGTGAATCTGCAAGCGGTCAAGGCTCTTGTGAACGGCGCACCGAAGCGGATTCGCGTGTGCACGAGCTGCATCAAGGCCGGGAAGATCGCGAAGGCCTGAGAGACAGCGGTCGGGGGTCCGGATCTGAAGTTGAACCCGACCTCCGCATCATTTGCCGTGAAGTCATTCATCCACCAAGAACCCCGTTGCAGGTTGGCGGGGTTTTGTTGTGCGGGAAAATGAGCTCATTCCGTTGGTCCGTGGCTGAAGCCCCCTGAAGGTTTGTGGCTCTCATTCAGGGGCCTGAAAATCACTCGGCCTGCTGCAGTGGTTCGAAGGGATAAGCCCGTCGAACGCCATTGACGGGGACTACAGTTTCCCAGATCCGACTCGGTTGACTGCACCCTTTACTCCGTGTCAGACGCCGTAGAGGGCGCGGCGAGGGGAGCTGGGTTCGCAGAAACGGGTTGCTGAAGGGACAAACTCCACCTGGAGAGGTGGGGTTTGTTGCGTGGTGAAGGGAGGCACGATATTAGGCCGACTTTTCGCGCCGATGGGATCTGCGAGCGACCTGCGAAATTTGGACAACTGCAGTTTTCTTTCTGCTCAGAGCACTATGAACGATATATGCGGAACGTGTGAGCTTCGCGGCTCGAGCGCGATTGTCGATCTCGGAAAGTTGGCTTGCACGCGCGGTGACGTTAAATCGAACCGTCTTTTCCGGCTGCGCGACCGTCACCAGGAAGGCGACCGCAGTCTTCAACGCCGGATCGTTGCGCAGGTCATCGAGCGTGGAGGGCTCTGGAACCAGGTCTCCGTCATTTCGCATGCCCGCGACGTGGAAGGCGAGCGCTTCGGTCGCCATGCGGCGCGCTTCTTCAAGAGTGGAACCTGCCGTGACGCAACCAGGAAAATCGGGAAAGCTAACCCCGTAGTCTGACTCTCTGTCTTTGTGAAGATAAGCGATGTATTCCATCTGTCCCTACCTGAGCTTGATGCCCGCTTGCTTTTCGATGGAGCGAAGAGTCCCCATCGGGATTTCTTTGCGTGGCGATGGAACCGTGACACGACCCGCTTTGATCGCATGCTTGAGCTGCTTGTGGCTCCCGACCTGAGCAACCTCAAACCATCCGTCTGCTTTCAGCTTCTTGATGATTTCACGGCTGTCCATCCTTCCGCCGCTTTCTTGCACTCAGTCAATCGTACACACCGCATACACACTACACAAGTCGCGTTTTGCGGGCGGATTACTCCGCCTTGGTGAAGGAAAGCGACGCGGAGTTGATGCAATAGCGCAGGCCGGTGGGGCGGGGGCCGTCGGGGAAGACGTGGCCGAGATGGCCACCGCAGCGGGCGCAAGTGACCTCGACGCGGCGCATGCCGTAGCTGAGGTCCTCGTGCTCGTGCACGGCCGTGGAGCCGGCGGGAATCATGAAGCTTGGCCATCCGCAGCCCGAATCGAACTTCGCTCCCGAGAGAAACAGCAACTCGCCGCAGCCTGCGCAGTGGTAGTTGCCGGTCTCGTGGTTCTCAGTCAACAGGCCGGTAAACGGACGCTCGGTGCCCTTTTCGCGCAGCACTCGATACTGCTCGGGTGTCAGAGTGGCGCGCCATTCCGCATCGGTGCGGGTGATTTTTTCGGGTGCCTGGGTGGTGTCTTGAACTTCGCTCATGTTGGGCCTCCAAATGCGTAGCAGCGGGTGGTTAGATGCGCTGGGCCGCGGGGAAGATACAGCGCGCATGGGCCGGGTCAGACTTCGGCAATCAAGTCTATCTCCACAAGGGCGTCTTTGGGGAGGCGGGCGGCTTCAATGGTGGTTCGGGCGGGCGGCGCCACGCCTTCCGGGGACAGGTACTTGCCATAGACCATGTTCATGGCCGCGAAATCGTCGAAATTCTTGAGATAAACGGTGGTCTTGACGGCCTTCTCGAGGCTGCTGCCCGCCGCTTCGAGAATGGCTTTCAGATTCTCGATCACGCGTGTTGTCTGCTCGGCGATGCCACCGGGAACGAGCTGCCCGGTGGCAGGATCCAGCGCAATTTGTCCGGCGGTGAAAAGAAGATTGCCCGTCCGGATGGCCTGAGAATACGGGCCGATGGCGGCGGGGGCGGCAGGAGTTGCGATGACGGTCTTAGGCATGACTCGATTTTAGTGCGGTAACCAAACGCCGCCGCCGCGGAATAGCTTAGGATCGGGCACCCATTTTTGATGGCTAGCGCCAGACTGCGAGGACACCGCCGATAATCAGCAATCCCACAAGCCAGTAGCCGGAATTGATGGCGAAAAGCTTGAACGGGCGGCCCTCATAGATGCCCTGCGGCAGGTTGGGCGCGGCGATGAAGCCGACCCACACGATGAATCCGACCAGAGCGCCCCAGCCAAACGTAGCGGCTTGAGTCCAGATGACGATGTGCGCGAGGATGAAGGCCAGGATCAAATCGCAAATGAAGGATGCGATCATGCCGGCGATCATGGAGTTGCCCTTGGTCGCGTCCTTCTTGAGGCCGATGATGGCCATCCAGGGCTTGGCGAAGAGCGCGGGCGAATACCACACGGCGCCAAGAAGCCAGAGAATGACCGCGGAGACGATAATCGCGAGGTGATTCAGATCGTGGAAAATGTGTTGCACCGGATTCCCTCCCAGGATACAAAGGTTTGCTGCGAGCAGAGCCGCTGCGTTGCATCTTGCAGTGGGGACGCGCACTTGAGGGTTTCGCGGGGATGGGGCGAATGTCAAGGTTGAATAGAACGAAATTGAAATATATTGTGCGTGGATGTGCAGAATTGCTCATGCCATCCCGCCAGCTCATCCGCCCGCCCTCGGCGCGGCTTGTAGCGGAGCGCCAAAATAGGATGGCGGGTGGGAACAACGTGCGCAAATCAGGATCTAGCCGGGGGCTTTGACACCGGTGCGAAGCATTTCTACGGCCTTCGCGACGCGCGTTTGACGGGTCTCTTCTTTCTTGGCTTCCGTGATCCAGCGGCAGTATTCCTTGCGATGCGTGTAGCTGAGCTTTTCGAAGACCGGCAACAGTTGTTCTCTCCTGAGGAGTTTCGCAAGCTCGGGAGGAATCTCGACAGTGCGAACGGATTCATCGCGCTCCAGGACGACGGCTACAATGTCGCCGGGGCCTTTGCCGATTTGTTCACGAATGCTCTTGAGCACGCCGAGCATGTGGTTCCCAGGCCCGCACTTGATGAGTGAGCCCGTGTAAGGGATGTCGTCAATGGTCGCCTTCACGGGCACTTTTCCTCGCGTGGCGAATTCCTTTTCGACATCGAAGGGAAAAACGACGCCGGCACCGCCGCCGATGCCAGGCTGAATGGTGGCTTTGAATTTGTATTGCTTCATGGCAGTGAGAACCTCGCAGGAACAAACAAGCGACTCGGCGAGGTGCAACTAATTTCCCATAGGCCAGCGTGCCGCGCAAGTCATGAGTTGGGAGTGGGCGATTCGCGCGCTGCAAAAATGCGCCCCATCCCGCCGCTCAAGGACTGCGGCGAGGATGGGGCGATTAGGCCGAAAGCGAGGACAACTGAGCGCCGCGCCTAGACCAGCTTGGCGTCGAGGGTGATCTCGGTGTTGTTGGCGAAGAGCTTCGAGATCGGGCAGCCGCCTTTGGCGTCGGCTGCGGCCTTGTCGAAGGCTTCCTTGGACGCGCCGGGCACGCTGGCGGTTGTGGTGAGGGCAATCTTGGTGATGGAGAAGCCGTCGCCCACCTTGGCCAGCGTTACAGCGGCATGGGTTTCTATCTTGGTCGGTGTGAGGCCCGCGCCGCCGAGCTGCGCACCCAGCGCCATGGAGAAGCAGCTCGCATGGGCCGCTGCGATGAGCTCTTCGGGAGTGGTGCCACTGGTTGCGCCTTCAAACCGCGTAGCGAACGAATAGTTGGCGTTGTTCAACACGCCTGTCGCCGTAGAGATGGTGCCCTTGCCTTCTTTCAACGAGCCAGTCCAAACCGCACTTGCCTTGCTTGCCATAGACCCTCCTTGGGGTTCCGGAATCCGGTGTTTGTGGGGGTGATTGATGCGTCGCCCTTGGAGAATCGCTGGCGGCGCAGAGAGTTGATCCTTCAGGCACCTGCCGCAATGCCGCTGGCGGGCTGCCTACTCTCTAATGGTAATCTCTGACCCATGCTTCCACACAGGCCCCTTGCCCTTGATGGGGATTTTGCGCGCAATTTTTCACAAAGCGGTGCGACTTGCGATGCGGGAGCTGAACGCCCCATCGAGCATCATAGCCAGGTGTGCCCCACGTGTTCGCACCGCCTCACCGGGCATCGCTGCAAGCTGGTTTGTACCCAGTGCGGGTATTTTCTTAGCTGCGCGGATTATTACTAACTGACTGCGCATCCAGCGGCACTGCCCATCCGGCGAAACGTCCGGCGAATGGCGCTTCGCGCGGATCCACCGCTACGCCAGCTACTTCGCCTCGCTCACCTTCCGCGGTGCCTCGAATTCATCGCCCGGAAGCCACTCGACAGGCTTCGCCTGTTCTGCGGCGAGCCAACCGAGAACGAATCCGAACCGCGCCATCTTGGCGTTGCCACGAAAATCCCAGTCGGCACGATACTCATCGCTGGGCTGGTGGTAGTGGTGCGCGACGAAGTCCTCGCTTTGCGCGTGGCCCCATGCCTCGTCATGGCCTTCGTAGAGCTCGCCCTGATCGACCGAAAACGCCGGGACGCCAACGCGCGCCAGCGAGAAGTGATCGCTGCGGTAGTAGTGACCAGCCATCGGCGTCGGATCGGGCAGAAGCTGAATATCGAATGCCTTGGCGACCGTCTGCACAGTGGGCCAGAAATCGATGCGCTCGGCCCCATTCAAGTCAGCCGACCGCGGCACACCAACGGGTAGCAGCATGTCGTAGTTGAGATCGAGCGCAATCTGGTGTGCGGGGACCGGCGGATGCATGCCAAGAAATTGCGAGCCGAGCAAACCCTGCTCCTCCGCGGTGACGGCGGCAAAGAAGACATCGTGAGGCGGCGGCCGCGTGGATTGCGCGAAGGCACGCGCCAACTCCAGCAGAATGCCGCAGCCAGTGCCGTTATCCGCAGCGCCGTTGTAAATGTTGTCTCCCTTCGCGTCTGGGTCGATGCCGAGGTGGTCGTAATGCGCGGTGTAGAGAACTGAATTTCCGCCGGGGCTTGCTCCCGGGGCCCGGGCAACCACGTTCGAGCTGACGTAGCGGCGCACGCGGCTCTCTATATGAGCGCGCAGGCGGACGGAAATCTCCGTAGCATGAAAACCGCGCTTCCCTGCTCGTTCGATAGCCTGATCGAGGTTGCCGAAACCAGCCAGCGTGAATAAATGCTGCGCCACGTCATGCTGGATCCATGCGGCAGCGCGCAGGGTGGCCGCGGGGTCGCCCTGCAGATAGCTCTTCTCGGTAGCCTGCGAGTTGCGGACCACCTCCCATCCGTAGCTGGCGAGGTCCCGGCGGTGAATGATAAGCACGCCAACGGCTCCGCGGCGCGCGGCTTCTTCGTATTTGTAGGTCCAACGGCCGTAGTAGGTGAGCGCCTTGCCTTTGAAAAACTTTTCGTCGTCGGATGGCGGCTCGTTCACAATGACCAGCGCAATTTTGCCTTTAAGATCGACTCCTGCATAGTCGTCCCAGTTGTACTCAGGAGCGTGAATCCCGTAGCCAACGAATACGATGGGGGCATCGAAGTCGGCCACGGGCTGCCCGGTCTGATCCTTCGCGACGATCTCCGTGCCGTATGCAAGATTCACGGGCTGCCCGCTGGCGGGCACAAAGGCGAATTTGGTTTTGTCCTCGTCGGTGTGGACGGCGAAGAGCGGGACCGGCTGGAAATAAGTGCCGTTGTCGCCGGCGGGCTTGAGTCCAGCCAGCGCAAACTGGGTGGCAATATATTCGGCGGCAAGCTCAGCGCCACGTGTGCCGGGTCCGCGGCCCTCCAGTAGATCGAGCGAAAGAAAGCGCACGTGGGCGCGAATCTTCTCGGGATCGATGGAAGCAGCGGCAACGCGCGCGGCAGCCGCGAGACCAGGAACGCCCGGAACGACGGAGGACTCCTGAGTGCGGGCCACAGTCGATAGAACGACGATTGTGGCCGCTAGAAAAACGATGTGCTTCGAATGCATTCAAACTCCGTGACGCGGGAATTGAGAAGGGGTAAAGTTGCTGAATCAGGAAAGATTTTTCGGACGCATTGATTTTACGATGTCCGGCTCCAGGTCGATTGCCGCCATAGACCGCTGGCTATGGCATCGCGAAAGAGCCGCTACGAAGCGTCTTCGCGACCCAATCGGCATGAGGAAGACCGCTGGCGGCGAGCGCTTTCGCTTCCTCGTCGAGATCGTACTCGACGCGACGGATGATAGGAACTTCATCTTCAATGAGCAGATAGGATGCCCGCCAGTCGCCGTCATAAGAAAGGCTCACACTGCCGGTGTTGGCGATGGTCCGATTCGAAACGCGCCGTACATACGGATGATGGATATGCGCATAGATTGCGATGGGTGAGGCAAGCGGCTCGTAGGTCGACTCCAGCTCGGCGTCCGTAGCTTTGGCGCCGGGCGCCAGCCAGGTGCTTGCCGGACTCGCATGCACCAGCGCGACCGATCCGGCACTCTGCAACACCGGCAGGCTCCGCAGCCAGGCAATCCGCTCATCTCCAAGTGCCTCGCGCGTGAACGCAGCTTGGTCTTCGATCATGCGGAAGAGTGGCTTGAGATGCGGCGAACGCGCCGCGAACTCCGTCAGCGACTCCGGCCGGTAGAGCATTTCATCGGTATTGCCGAGTACGCCTTGCCAGCCGAGGCCGCGGATGCGATCGACGATCTCCGCAGGACGAGCCCCGCCCGCAGCCAGATCGCCACCGTGAAGAATCAAATCGGGCGAGACCTCGCGCAGGTCCGCGATGACCGCTTCGAACGCAGTCAAGTTTCCGTGGATGTCGGAAACGATGGCGAGGCGCACGGACGATTCACCGACAGACTATTGCAATTCTGTGCCTTCCGAAAACTCTCTATCAGGCAGGATCTTGCGTGGCGTTCTGCAGAGTCAAGATCTCAAGCGGCGCCACCGGCAGCAGGTGCGCCCTGCTGAGCACCTTCCGTGTCAGGCCAGTGAGCGCCATGCCCGCTGCGTTGATGAGCGGAACCCAGCAACGGCGGCCTTCGGCGACAGTGAGGCCGTCAACGTCATCTTCAAAGACGGTGCGGATACGCACGTAGTAGTTGACCTGCATGATGGCGTGACGCACGGTCATGCGCAACTCGGACTCGGGCACCGCAGCTTCGCGAAGAACGGGAAGCTGCCACAGTCCCGGCATCACGGTGTTGGAATCGGGGCGCTGTTCCAGTAGAACCTCGCGGTTGGTAAAGCCGGGAAGTTTGCCTGTGCGCACCGCAAGCGCGTAAGAAATCTCCTTGCTGAGCATGCGCGGCCGGGCGTGCGTTTTGTGCTCGCCGCGCGTGATGCAATCAGGCGACAGCGGACATACGAGGCATTGAGGATTGCGCGGACCGCAGACAGTGGCCCCGAGTTCCATCAGAGCCTGGTTGAAGTCCCCTGGACGACGGGGATCAAGGATCTGCGTCGCCACGGAGTCAACTTTATGCCGCAACGCCGCAGCGCCAGAGCGGCCGGAGGCCTCCCATCCCTGGAGGCGGCACAGGACGCGCTCCACATTGCCATCGACCACAGGGATCGACTCACCATGGGCGATGCTGGCGATCGCAGCGGCGGTGTAATTGCCGATGCCCGGAAGAAGGCGCAGCTCCTCTGCGGTGGTGGGCAGGTTGCCTTCGCGATTGGCGGCAACGAATTGCGCGGCCTTGTGCAGCATGCGCGCACGGCGATAGTAGCCGAGGCCGCTCCAGAGAGCCAGAACCTCCTGCTCGGTGGCCAGGGCCAGCGAAACCAGGGTCGGAAAGCGGGCCATGAACGCCTGATAGCGGTCAACGACAACAGCGACGCGGGTCTGCTGCAGCATGATCTCGGAGACCCAGATGGCATAGGGATCGCGGCTACGACGCCAGGGCAAATCGCGCTGGCTCAGGTCGTACCAGGCGAGCAGCTGCCGGCGGATTCTGGATCTCGCTTCGGGTTCGATTTCAATTCTGAGCATCGCGCAAGCTTAAGGCATCTCTTTCGGCAAATCGTCGTGCATGACCATCAGCCACGTATCTCGAAGTCAAGGTTAGGGCGCACCGTCGTCTACATCTTCCGTAATAGGTCATTCCGCCTTTAGGTAACAACCTATCGTTCCTCATGGTAAGTTTTGATAGCACTTTCGTCATCTAAAAAATAGAGGACCGAATCGGCAGCGGGCGGGGAACCGGAAGCCGGATCAGTCGAAAAGCTCTACTCACCTTTTTAAATTCTGGGGGCACATATGTTGAAACAAAAGATAGTTGTGGTGTCGATTACCGTTCTTCTGGCCGCTTCGTCCCTGGCCGCACAATCTCTCATCGAGTCGTCAAGCCTGATTGCCGAGGGATCGAATACCACGGTCGGCGCAACCTATCGTCCGGCGGCAACCGTTCAAAATGGTCCAAGCAACGGGCCGTTTTCGCGGGTAGCCATTGGCGGCGGCGTCGGCACCCTTGGTCCTGGGCTGCAGATAACCACCAATATCAACCAGCATTTGAATCTGCGCGCCTACGGCAATGCCCTCTACTATTCCACCAATTTCACCACCAGTGGATTCAACGCCAACGCCAAGCTGAACCTGGTTTCGGCCGATATTTCGGCGGACATTTATCCGTTCCATAAAGGCTTTCGTCTCAGCCCCGGCGTGCTGATGGTCAACAACAACAGGGTCTCCGGAACCTCGGTAGCCGCTGGCGGCACCAGTTTCGATTTCGACGATGCGACCTATTACTCCGCAAATGCCAACCCTGCCACGGGGGCCACTCCGCTAAACGCAGATGGATACCTTCATCTCAATTCCACCAAGCCCGCCTTCACCATCACCACTGGCTGGGGCAACACCATCCCCAGGGGCGAGCGCCACTGGTCATTCCCGGTTGAGGTTGGAATCGCACTCGTCGGCTCGCCTACGATCGGCGTCACGTTATCGGGTTGGGCCTGCCAGGACGAGGCGCAAACCCAGTGCGGCAACGTACAAGACACCTCGAACTCGACCGCGCAGGACGTTCAAACCAGCCTGGCCGCGCAGATTGCGAAATGGAAGAGCGATCTCAAACCTCTTGAGACGTATCCGATCGTCTCCTTCGGCGTGGCGTACAGCTTTCCCGTGCGCGGCGGAACCGGCAACCGGTAAACTACAGGTCGGCCTTGTAACAGGGCACGGCTTCAGCCGTGCCGATAGAAACGCCAAAAAAATGGCGGGCTTCAGCCCCTGAGGAATTGCGGGCTCCGCAACCAGACTGAGCGTTCCTTAGGCCAACAACGAGGCCACTACTTCAGGCACAGCTTTGAGCGCCGCATCGATCTGCGACTGGTCCTTGCCGCCGGCTTCGGCGATTTCGGGCTTTCCCCCGCCCGACCCACCGACGTATTTGGCGACCGCGCCAACAAGCTTGCCAGCCTGAATGCGCTTGATCAGTCCCGGCGTGACTCCGGCAATGATGGCGACTTTGCCTTCCGGCTGCGCGGAGGCCAGGACCACCACGCCCTCACCGGCTTTCTGCTTCAGGTTGTCCACCAGCGTGCGCAACTGCCCGCGCTCAAGATTGTCGGCGCGGTGCGTCAGGACCTTGACGCCCTTCACCTCGGTCGCCTGACTGACAGCTTCGTCCAACCCACCGGCGGCCGACTTCATCCGCGAATCCTCGAGCTCTCGGCGCAGGCGCTTCAGTTCGTCCTCCTGCGCGGCCAACCGGGCGCGCAGCCCGTCAGAAAGATCGCCGTCAGGAGACCCAACAATCTGCGAGGCGAACTGCGCCACAGCAAAGTCGCGACGAAAAGTATCGAGCGATCCCATGCCGCTGATCGCTTCAATCCTTCGCACCCCGGAGGAAACCGATGTCTCGCCGGTGAGTTTGAAGAGGCCGATCTCGCCCGTGGCCGATGTGTGCGTGCCACCGCAAAGCTCGGTCGAAAATCCATCCGACAGTTTCACCACGCGGACCTTGTCGCCGTACTTCTCGCCGAACAGCGCCATGGCGTGGTATTCATTCACGGCCACGTCAATGGGAACATCCACCAGCGTCTCCACCGTGGCGTTTTTCAGCACTTCGCGATTCACAATGGACTCGATCTCTTCGAGTTCCTCATCGGCAACTTGCGCAAAGTGAGAGAAGTCGAAGCGCAGCCGATCCGGATGCACCGCGGAACCAGCCTGCTTAACGTGCGTGCCAAGAACTTGCCGCAACGCCGCGTGCAGCAAGTGTGTACCAGTATGGTTGCGGCGAATGGCGTCGCGGCGTTCTCCATCCACGACGGTGTTGACGCGATCGCCGAGCGCGAGCGGCTGCTTCAGCAGCGCTTTGTGCGCACGCACGCCCTGCACCGGAGCGGCACAACCGATGATCTCCGCAACGGTAGTGTTGCCGTCCGCGGAGGTGAACCACCCTGTGTCGCCAATCTGTCCACCAGAGTCGGCATAGAAACTGGTGTGATCCAGGACGACCTCGACCTCATCGCCAGCAGAGGCAGCGGGAACACCCGCGCCGTTCTTGACGATGGCGAGTACTTCGCAATTGGACGAGGTGAGCTGCTTGTAGCCTTCGAAGATGGTCTTGGGCAGATCGCGGAAGGCAGGGCTAGCGGTTTTTTGCGTGCCGCCTTTCCATGAGGCGCGAGCACGGGTCTGTTCTTCGGCGCGAGCCGCTTCGAAACCGGCCTCATCGAACTTCACGCCGGCATCGCGCGCAGCATCAACCATGAAGTCCAATGGCAACCCAAAGGTCTCATATAGGTGAAATGCGGTTGTGCCTGGAAACTTTACTTCACGTCCGAGATTGCGCAACGTGCCAATTTTGTTGGTCCGCTTAATTGAAGCAACTGTATCCGGCGAGTTTTTGAGCCGTTCGTCATCGTCGACGTCGAAGTGCAGATTCTTAACATCGCTCAATTCCTCGTCGAGTCTTGCATCTAGCGCTTCGGTAAACTGCTTTGACCCTATTTCTAGAATGGAAAAGAAACGCTGCTCTTCCCGATTGATTACAACTTCTATGCGATCTTTTGCTTCGACGAGCTCTGGATACGCGCCGGACATCAAATTGATGACCGGCTTGGTCATGTAATGAAAGATAGGACTTTTCGCGCCGTTGATGTATGTGTGCCAAATTGCACGTCGCATGATCTTACGAAGAACGTAACCGCGCCCTTCATTGCTCGGCAGAACTCCATCGTTGATCAGAAAAACCGAAGCCCTTGCATGGTCTGCAATTACGCGAAATGAGGCGGCAGATGCCGAATCTACGGATTCGATCACTTGCTGTTTCCCGGAGGCGTGATGGACCAGAGTCACCGCGGCATCAATCAGCGGCGTGAATAAATCCGTCTCGAAGTTGCTGACCTTGTTTTGCAGCACAGCAGCCACACGTTCCAGCCCCATGCCCGTATCAATCGAGGGCTTCGGCAGTGGAGTAAGTTTGTAAGTCGTCGCCTTGGTAGAAGGATCGACAATTGCTGCGCGATCGAACTGCATGAAGACCAAATTCCAAATTTCAACGTACCGCGCATCGTCATGGCCGAAAGGCTTATCCACCCCTGGCGTCTCGGCAGCCTCGATCCCCATGTCATAAAAAATCTCCGAACACGGCCCGCAGGGCCCCGTCTCGCCCATTTGCCAAAAATTGTCTTTGAGCCCGTATTCAAAGATGCGTTCCTTGGGGACGCCCGTCTCAATCCAGAACTTTTCGGCCTCGTCATCGCGCGGCACACCGAAATCGGGCGATCCCTCGAAGATCGTCACATACAACCGATCCTTGGGAATGCCGAACCACTCTTCGCTCGTCACGAGCTCCCATGCAAACTGAATCGCATCGCGCTTGAAATAGTCGCCGAAGCTGAAGTTGCCCAGCATCTCGAAAAACGTATGGTGGCGGCGCGTGAAGCCGACGTTCTCGAGGTCGTTGTGCTTGCCGCCCGCGCGCACGCACTTTTGCGAAGTCGTCGCGCGCGTGTATTCGCGCTTCTCCGCGCCGAGAAAAAGATCCTTGAACTGGTTCATGCCCGCGTTGGCGAACAACAGCGTCGGGTCGTTGTGCGGCACCAGAGAAGACGATGCCACGCGTCGGTGGCCCTTCGACTCAAAAAAGCGCAAAAACAGCTCGCGAATCTCGTTTCCAGATCGAACTTGCATGTCCCTCTTAGTGTAAAGGGCGTTGGGGATGCGGCGCGGTTGGGTCAGCCCGGTAACCTCCGCAGTCCCATTGCATCCAACTGGAGTGCAGGTTCCCCAAGGAGGATCAAGTGGACAAATTCGCGTTGCTGGCATTGCTACAAGCCAAACCCGGGAAAGAAGCGGAGGTCGAGGAGTTCCTGAAGTCGGCGCAACCGATGGCTGTGCGCGAGGCAGCTACGACTACCTGGTACGCGGTGAAGATAGGCGAAGGCCGGTTCGGTATCTTCGACACCTTCAAAGACGAGGCGGGGAGAGACGCGCACCTTACCGGCGAAATCGCGAAGGTGCTCTTCGCGAAAGCAGCGGATTTGTTTTCCACTCCACCCCAGGTAGAGAAGCTCACTATTCTTGCGTCGAAGACAAAATAAGCACACCGGGGTCTTGGGCCTCGGTCGGACCGTCCAACCAAGCATGACGTCTCGCGCTCGCAGGGGATTGTGTCTCTGGCTGCTCATGCAGATTCTCGCGTGCATGAGCGGGGCGCCGTGTGCCGCGCAGCCATGGCGCTGCGTGGAAATCGCGCAATCGCGCCATATCAAAGTTGGCGACGCTGTAGTGCAGGTTGACCTTGCGCGTGGCGCGATGGATTTGCCGGTCGACACAGTAATCGCACACATTCAGGCCGCCATCTCCGCGGTGACCGCATATTACGGCCGCTTTCCGGTAGAGAAAGCGCGTATTCTCGTGATCCCCGTCGAAGACCGGCACGGCATTCTGCAAGGCACGACGTGGGGCGATATGGGCGGCTTCCAGGGATTCACGCGCATCCGCATCGGGCAGCACACCACGACCGCGGACCTCGCTGACGACTGGATGATGACGCACGAACTGGTGCACATGGCATTTCCCTCTCTGCCCGACGATCAGCACTGGATGGAAGAGGGGCAAGCGACCTACATCGAGCCAATAGCGCGCGTCATGACCGGCGAATTGAAGGCGCAGCAGATTTGGCAGGATATGTTCCGCGACATGGCGAAGGGAGAGCCGGGACCGGGCGACGAGGGTCTGGATCACACGCATACGTGGGGACGGACCTATTGGGGCGGCGCGTTGTTTTGCCTGATGGCCGATGTTGAGATTCGACGCGAAACCAAGAATCGCAAAGGCCTGCAGGATGCATTGCGCGTCGTGGTGGCGCAGGGCGGCGCCATCGACCATGAATGGAGTTTGCCCCAGGCGCTCGCAATCGGAGATAAGACCACAGGAACGCAAGTGCTGACCCGGATGTATGCGGAGTGGAAAGATACTGCAGTGCCTGTGGATTTGCCGAAGCTTTGGGAGGAACTCGGAGTGCGTGCAAAAGGCGACGGAATCGAATTGGTTACGACTGCTCCCCTGGCCAGCGTCCGCGAAGCAATTACAGAAGCGAGAAAATCCGGTGAAACGCAAGCCCCGAGTCGTCGTTGAACCTGCGAGCGCTGCTTTAAAGTGCCTCAGGCGAACTCCCAGCGGCGGGCAATGCGGCGAGCGATGAGAAAGAGCACAATGCCCGTTGCCAGAAGCACCGAGACCTGCGGCCACAGAGCGGTGATGGGCAGATCGCGCCAGAAGACTTTCGTGAATCCGTCAATCGCCCAGGCGTTGATGGTGAACAGGCCTGCCTTCTGCATCCCTTCGGGCATCAAGTAACGCGGAAACATGCTGCCGCCCACCGACGACATAATCAAAATGAGCAGCGTGGAAACAGCCCCAAGCTGCGCGCGAGTGTGGCACATACTGGCCAGCAGCATGCCGAATGCGGCCACGGCAACGGCCGTACTGAGGCCCATCACGATGAAGCCGGGGATGTGGCTGAAGAGATCGACATGGAAAACAGCCCAGGCCCAAAGGAACATGACCGTCAACTGCGTAAAGGCGAGCAGGGTGTTGTACGTCAGTTTGCCGGCGAGCAGAGTGGTCATGGTGATGTGCGAGCTCAGCACGCGATCGAGCGTGCCGGAGTCCGCTTCATCGAGCAGGACGCCGGCCGATCCGCTGGCCGTGAAGAGAAGAAACATGACGCCGATGGCCGCTGCATAAAAGGAGACCATCGGATTCTTCTTGTTTTCTCCAACAACGGCGCGCTCGTGGACAGAAATGATGCCGCCGGAAGAATTGCCGGAGGAAGCTGTTGTGTCGAGCCCCCCGTTTTTCTGGAGTTCGCGCAAAGTATCGAGATTTGATTCCATCGTCTTCCGCTGCTCGGGAGTGAGACCGCCGATGTAGCGGTCGGTATATTTCATGCCCTGTTCAGCCATGGCAACGGGCATGGAAGTCATGGCAGCTTTCTGCAGAAGGCCGATGACCATTTGCGGAGCGATGATGTCGCTGGAATCATTGAGCAGTTGAATGCCGGAGCCGGTTTGCGCGGGACCGAAGGAGATGGGATTCTGACCGAAGCCTTTCGGAACGATGAGCGCGACAGGCGCATCGCCTGCCTTGACGGAATCCTCGGCGGTCGCGGCGGTGTAATCGGGCGTTGCCGTTTTGTCTTTGGATGTTGGCCGGGTCATGATCACAAGCGAGCTTTCCCGCTGGAGGGCGTGGACGAGTTGTTGCGATGCGGTGCTCTGGTCCTCATCCACCAGAATCACATGGATCTTCGGCGTCGCATCACGCTGGCCGCCGAAGATCGCGGCAAAGATACTGAAAAAGGAAATCGGCAAGATAAAGCTCAGCGCCAGTGCGGCGCGATCACGGCGCAGGGAAACGATGGCGGTGCGGATAATGGGGAGAATCATTCGCGCAGCTCCCTTCCGGTCAGGTGCAAAAAGACAGATTCGAGATTGGGGCGGCGTAGCGAGACATCCTCAAGCTCGAGACCGTCATTTGCAGCGGAATCGAGCAGAGCGGCAATTTCGATCGAACGTTCGATCGTGAATTCGGCAGTAGCATCGACCATGCGGCCGCCGTGGCTCTTGACCCATGCGGCGATGCGATCTACAGGGCCGGCGAAGCGCGCCAACACCTGGCTGCGCGAAGCGAATGCGTTGTGGACCAGCTCTTGATTGGTTCCGAGAGCGATGATGCGCCCGTGGTCGATGATGGCAACTCGATCACACAGCCGCTCTGCCTCTTCCATATAGTGCGTGGTGTAGACGATGGCGGTGCCGCTGTCGCGAAGGGCCTCAATCATCTCGAAGATGCGATTGCGCGACTGCGGATCGACGCCAACGGTGGGCTCGTCCATGAGCACAACACGCGGACGCTGAATGATGCCGGCCGCCATGTTGAGGCGGCGCTTCATGCCGCCGGAGAGCTTGCCTGCCAGGTCACCGGATCGGTCCTGCAGCGCGGCCCACTCAAGACACCATGCGACCGATTCGGCGAGTTGCTTGCCCGAGAGACCGTGGTAGCTACCGAAGGCGACCAGATTCTCTTTGCAGGTGAGGCGGGGATAGACAGCAAGCTCTTGCGGCACCCAGCCGAGTGCGGCACGCGCCTGTGCGGAATCGGCTCGCGCCCCAAATACCGTAATGCTGCCGGAGTCAGGAATCACGCGGCCCACGATGGCGCGAATCGTTGTGGATTTGCCGGCGCCGTTGGGGCCGAGTAGACCGAGGCATTCCCCTGCGCGGACTTCAAGCGAGACTCCGTCAACCGCAGTCAACGCACCGAAGCGCTTGACGAGAGCATCGATGGCAAGCGGCAACGTTGCAGAGGAAACCGGGACAGCCGGGGCCGAGGCCATGAAACCTCCGGAAAGTTCTACGAGGCGACTCTATACCAATCGTTGAGCAGTCATACGAGACAAGCAGCAGAATAGTTCATTCTTCGTGAGGATCGTCGCGCAGATTATCCAGCGCGGTGAGCGATTCGTCCGAAACGTTCCACTGGCGGAGAATCTTATAAATGACAGACGTTGAGAATCCGGCACCCACGAGCCGGCGCATCACGCGCGCGGTTTCCTTCTCGTTCTGCGGTTTGCGCATGCGTTTGCGTTCGAGGTGCTGGCGGGCAAGAGCTTCTTCGTTGGTCTGGGCGTAGGCCGCATCCACGGTTGGAGCTATCAGGTTTGTGGGCACACCCTTGTTCCGCAGATCCTGCTGGACGCGGCGTTGACCGAACTTCTCGTTCTCCTTGCGCAGGCGGGTGTAGGTCTCCGCGAACGCAGCATCGTTGAGATAGCCGTTCTCCGTTAGGCGTTTGAGGACGGCGTCGATTGTGGATTCGCCGAGCTCGCCCGCCTCGACGCGCTGCTTCATAAGGCGACGCAGATCGGCGTGGGTGCGCATCTGGCGTCCGAGCGATCGGATGGCGTACTCGTAGAGCCCGGCTTCGTTGAGGAAGGATCTCGGCTTTGCGGATTTGCGGCCAAAGGGCATGGCGCTACTCCAGCGGGACGAGGTTATGAAAACGCCGGTTCCGCCTCCATCGATAATGCGCGAAATGGCTGTCGAGGGTGAGAATATCGCCGGTGTCGAGATGATCTGCCATGTGGATGAGGCAGGCATCGGCGAAATCGGCGGGCGTGTCGCGGTATTTATGGATGATTTCTCGAATCTGCGAGGCCGAAAGCGAAATCTGAAGAGGAATTCCGAAGAGGCCAGTCTCCACGTTGGCGAGCACCGCGTCAACGGCATCTCTTCGGCTGCGCAGCAGGTAACAACTCTCAGTAATGACAGCCTCACAGGTCACGAGTGGCCTATGAATGGTCTGAAGGGCGCGAACACATCTCTCATGCGCCCTCTCGTCCTGATCGAACAGGGCAAAGATGGCACCCGTGTCGATAAGGATTGGCTCCATCGCTAGCTGGCCCTGCGCCTCAAGGCGTCCTGGGCCCTTGCTTTGGATCGCTTCCCAACGCCTGAGTTGCTTCCCAGACCCTCAAGATACTTTTTGTTCGACCCCATATCGGGAACCCCGGAGCGGATCATACCGATGCCAATCATCTTTCCTGCGGCCCCTCTGCTCCGTTCCCGATCAACCAGTCGAATGGCCTCGCGGATGATGTCAGAGGTCGTGCGGCCGCTACGCCGCAGGCGGTCAAGAATGGCCTGGGTTTCTTTGTCGAGGCGGGCTTGAACCGTGATACTCATGAAACCGATTGTACTACAAAATGATCCTCCTGTAATACAGGTACCTGGAACTCCTCGACTCTTCGCCACCACTGGCACGCTGTTCCCTGTTGCCTACTCAGCGTTCCCTGCTTTTCCCGTCCATTGATCGACCCAGTCGTTCACAGTTTTGTACCAGAGTCGCGAGTTTTGCGGCTTGAGGATCCAGTGGCCTTCATCGGGGAAGTAGAGCATCTTGCTCGGGACCTTGAGCAACTGGAGTGTGTCGAAAAGTTGAAACCCCTCACTCACGTCAAGGCGGTAATCAAGCTGCGAGTGAATGACGAGTGTGGGCGTCTTGAAGTTTTTGGCGGAGAGCGATGGCGACCACTTGCGGAAGGGGTTCTCGGAATCGGGCTTGCCGTAGTAGTCCCACGGATTCCCTTTGAACTCCCATTGATTGAACCAGTCCTCTTCCGTTGAGCCGAAGGCCGATTCGGCGTTGAACATGCCGTCGTGCGAGACGATGCACTTGAAGCGGTTGGTGTGGCCGAGAATCCAGTTGGCCATGTAACCGCCGTAGCTCGCGCCAAGAGCGCA
>Ga0181520_10004362_pt1 | contig 23721 bp, 22 predicted proteins | sample PEATcosm2014_Bin_29_FD_132451 | JGI IMG/M metagenome (GOLD analysis project Ga0181520, IMG submission 132451) | Peatland microbial communities from MTU Mesocosm Facility, Houghton, MI, USA - PEATcosm2014_Bin02_30_metaG | ecosystem: Environmental > Terrestrial > Soil > Wetlands > Peat | place...
CCAAGACGGCCGCGCCCGAGGCGGCTTCGGCGAATCAGCCTGCGCCGCCTGAGGACCAGGCGGCGAACGGAGCGGACGCCTCGGGCAGCCAGAATTCGGCGCAGCCACAAGGCGCGCAGAGCAGCGTTTACACGTTGCCCGCATCCGATACCATCAGCCGCAACCCGCCGGACCGGACCATTCTGGCGGGCGCGGGACGGTATGAACTGTACCGGCAGGGAGACATTACGTGGCGGATGGACACGGCGACCGGACAGGCCTGCGTGCTGTTTGCCACCGAGGCCATGTGGCGCCGGTCGCTGGTGTATGCGCATGGTTGCGGCGCCAGCTAGCGCAGCCAGTTAGATGAAATTCAGGAAGCCGGCGGGCTTGACCTGCGAGCCGGGGAAGACCACTTCGAGATTGCGCGAGCCGAGGGTCTTGTAGGCAGCCTCGCCGAGCACATTGCGGAAGTCGGTGGTAACGGAGAGATCGCGGCCTTCGTTCAACTGCTCGTTTTCGATCCCGGGCCATTTGCCGTAGACCTTGCCGCCCTTGACCTGGCCGCCGAGCACGAACATGACGTTGGCGTGGCCGTGATCGGTGCCTCCGGTGCCATTCTGGCGGGCGGTGCGGCCGAACTCCGACATGGTGACGAGGGTGACGTTCTCGGCGTCGGCTCCCATGTCCTGCCAGAAAGCCGCGATGGACTGCGAGAACTCGGTGAGGCGGTTGGCGAGCTGGCCGGTGGCAGCCCCCTGGTTCTGGTGCGTGTCCCATCCACCGATGTCGGAGAAGGCGGCTTCGACTCCAAGGTTTGCTTTCATTAATTGCGCTATCTGCTTCAGGCTATTGCCGAACGGGGTATTGGGATAGGTGACTCCGGCGGCGGGCTGATACTTCGCGGGATCGGCGGCTTTGAGCATCTTTACGGCTTCGAAGGTCTCCTGACCGGTGCCCTGGAGGACCGAGTCGGTGCTTTCGTCGTACATGGCCTGGAAGGCGTTGGAGATGGGCGACATCTGCGGGCCCTTGCCGCCGACGGAGAAGTCGGCCAGGTTGTTGAGGGCGATGGCGGGGACTTTCCCTTGCAGGGTGCGCGGGACCTGGGTGCCGAGCGCGACGGCGCGGAAGGCCGAGGGTTTGGCGTCGAGCGTTTCGACTGCGAGGGCGCGGTTCAGCCAGCCGTCCTCGGTCATCTTGACGCCGGGGGTGCCGCTCTCCATATAGTCCTGCGCGTCAAAGTGCGAGCGGGAGGGGTCGGGCGAGCCGGCTGCGTGGACGATAGCCAGGTGCCCCTGGTCGTACAGGGGCTTGAAGGCAGCCATTTGGGGATGGAGGCCGAAGTAGCCGTCGAGATCGATGACTTCGTTCTGCTTGATGGCGATGGAGGGGCGCATCGCGTAGTAATTCTTCTCGCGGTAGGGCACGACTACGTTGAGACCGTCGACTGCGCCGCGCTGGAACAGGACGACCAGCTTCTTCTGGTTGGCTGCGGCGGTGGTCATTTCGGCGAGAACGCTGCGCGAGAGGAAGGCGGGGATGGTGGAGGTCCCGATGAGGGCCAGGGCGCCGTTTTTCATGAATCCGCGGCGGGTAATGCTGCGTTTGGCTGCGTCGCGTCCGCAGATGTCGCAACCCCAGTCACTATGGTCGGCGGTATTCCATCCTCTGATTGTCATGAAGCTGCTCCTGTCGCCTGGAATTCAACGTTCGCAGTCCCAAATGAGATGCCCGGCATGCCCGTGTCTGTTCAAACTCCACACCAGGCACAAAGTTGCCCGCAATCCCCCGTACGTCGTACCGTCGGTCGCGCAGAGGGTGCTGAAGAGCCGCGTTTGGCTGGAAGCGGTGACCTCAGCGGCTCCAGCCCCTCTGATTCCGCGCCTCTTACGGCACGGATACATCCGTGCCCTTAACGAAGATTCCCTGCCGCAGCACTCTCTTTCAGCTCGTACCTCCAGAGCCTGCCCTAGCGGCGCTGGAACTCGGGCGAACCGAGCATGAGGCCCGCCATAATCGCCGCCTGGCGGTCGTCGGGGACGGCATTGCGCTGCGCCGCAGCCCCGCCGGCGCCATAGATGCCGGCTACCGGCCCGATCGCCCCGAAACCGGCCTTGCCGTCGCCGCCGGCGATCTGGAACTCCCTGGCCGCCTGGATGGCCGCGGTTGAGTCGTTGGATTGGCTCAGCACGGCCGCGCGGGTTTTTTCGCTCAGGGGCTGGCCGAGCAGAATCTGCTCCAGCCGCTTCTCTTTCGCGGCGACCTCGGGATCGACGGTGGCATCCGAGCCGGTCATCTCGAGCTGCCTGCCGGACTGAGCGGACGCGCCCAGCAACCTGGTCCAGTCGGTGCGGACGCCGGGCAGCTTGTCGCCGCTGAGCACCAGGGCGAAGTTCATGCGGCTGACCAGCGCTCCGGTGCTGACCCACGGCTCGCTCTGCCACGAATAGCCGTTGGGGGTCTGCATGCCGTAGAGCGGCATGCCCAGCTTGTCCAGCGCCAGGACCAGCGCCAGAGAGTTGTTGACGGTGGCGCCACTGGCGCGCACCGCCGAGACCACGAACTCCTCCGGGGTCTTCACCTTGGCGCGCTGGGCGGCGGGCGCCCAGAACTCGGGCGACTCGAACATGGTGCGCAGCACGGTCTTGATGTCGCCACCGCTGGCCAGGAAGGACTGCGCCATGCGGTCGACCAGCGCCGGCGGCGGGTCGTCGCTGACGAAGCGGACGGCCAGCTTGGTGGAGATGAACTTTGCCGTGGCCGGACTGGTGGCGAGCATGTGCAGGACTTCCAGTCCTTCGTTTATGCCATTCTCGTGGATGGTCTTACCCAGCACCGTCTTCGAGCCGGGCTGGTGGCGGCGCTGCTGAAACTCGAACTGGGCACCCTGCGCAGGGGGGGTGATGGTCCAGCCGGTGAAGACCTTCGCGACTTCGGTGACGTCGTTCTGGGTATAACCGCCGTTGACGCCGAGGGTGTGCAGCTCCATGAGCTCGCGGCCGTAGTTTTCGTTCAGGCCGCGGTCTTTGAGCGCAGCCTTCACCTGCGGGTTGCGGGCATAGGCGGCCTGCCGCGGCGCCTGCTTTGCTGCTTGTGAATCCGGCCCGATGCTCTGCCAGTTATCCAGGTACATCAACATGGCCGGGCTCTCGGCGGTCGCCACCAGCAGGTCTTCGAACTTGCCCAGCGCATGCGGCCGGATGACGTCGCGCTCGTAGGAGGGGATCAAGTAGGGCTCGTTCTGGTTCTTGCGCACGTAGACGTTGAAGTGATTGAGCCAGAAATCGGTCATGACCGCTTCGAGCTGGCGGTTGCTGTAGATGTCGCGGAGCAGGCGGGTCTGCATCTCCTCGGCGCCGACCATGCGGGTCGAGTTCTGCATGGCGGCAAAGATCTCGCGCTGCTGCGGGCTGAGGCCCTGGCCAAACTGGGCCACTTCGGCGGCGCTGAGGCTCTGGCGGAAGGCGACGAAATCGTTGGGCGCCATGGCCAGCACCCGGCGCATGCGCTCGTCCGGCGACTGACCGATGATCTTCTCCGCTTCAATGTCTTTGAAGAGCTGCTCGACGTGCTGGTCGGGCGCGGGCGTGGTGTCGACGATCTCCGACTTGGGCAGCATGGCATTGCCATTGCCTGTATCGTTGCCGGCGGCGATGGCGGCGTAGTCGGGGACCTCGGCAGCCGTATTGCCGCTGGCGGGTGCGGCAGCGGGCGTTGGCGGAGGGCGGCGCTCAATCGGCGCGGGGGGTGTGCTTGCGGCCATCGAGGCGCCGGCCATGGCGTCGGAGGTTGCGCCGGCAGCGGTTGCGGTGTCCCTCTTTTCCGCCTGCTTCGCCTGCTGCACTTTATAGAAGGCCATTTCGTCGGCGTAGATGACGCGTTCGACGGGGTCGGACAGTACGGCTGCATTGGCGGGCGTCGGCGGAGCAAACTGCCGGTAACGCGGGCCCAACGGGCGGTTGTCGAGAGCTGCCGGGCGGCTGGCCATGGCCATCTGCCGAACCATCTGCTGGCTGGGATAGCGGGCGATCAACTCCGGCTGGGGCAGTTGCATGGCGGGAAACGCCGCCAGCCGCGCGTCGAGGGCGGAATCGTCGATGGCGGATGGATTCAACTGCGACTCGAACCAGGTGGTGAGACCCATCGCGTCCACGGCGGCAACTTCGCCCGGCCGCGGGCCAAAGGTGAGGCGGTTGAGCGCGTGCAGCACGCGTTCCTCGCCCTTCGATTGCGGCGCACCGGCGGTCGGTCCCCGCTTGGCAACCGGCGACGCTCCCAGCAGCGGCTGGTCCACCATCAAAACGCACAGGGCGAAGGCCAGCGCCGTGCGCAGCTTGCCCTGGTACCCCGAAACTCGACTGTGCGGGATCGATTTCTTGCCCACCCTACGCGATCCGCCGGTAACTCGCATCGACAACACCCTCCACGCAGCACGAGCCGCGCGCCCAATAGCTTAGCGTGTCGCACCCACAACTCGCCAGTGAGACGCGGTTGACGAATGCGGCACTGCCATCCCGCCAGTGGAAACACCCAAATTCATCGCCAGTTGCGCGATTCCCCACATTTCGCGCGCCACGCCCCCGCAGCGCGCGCTTCCGCCACCTTGCGCCGACACCTTCTCTTCAGCGCGACCCAGAGGGTGCGCAGAGGGTGGTTCCGGAAGAGCGGTCGCGGCGCGGGCGGCGGTCCCAGGCTTCTCGGGACCGGAACCGCCCATTGCCTTGTGGCGGGCCTACGGGTTCGATTTCAGACGCCGGTAGCTCGAGTTGGGCACGGCATAAAAATGCCCATGGTAGTGGCGCACATCGTCCAGTTCGAGGGCCTCGTTGTCGTCAACCGGCTTATCGTCCTTACCGTCTTCGTCCTTGTGCGGGATGAGGTCGACGGCCTGGGTGTCGCGGACCTCGCGGTCGGGAGAATTCACGTCATCGCGGAAGAAGAGCTGATAGTCGGGATTGACTGCGGCGAGCGCTTTGATCTGAGCGCCGGTCAGGAATGGTTTGTCGGTCTCGTGGCGGGTACCGCCAACAAAAAAGTGGTACATCTTCACCTGCGTTGCCATGCGAATCACCTCAATGGTTGGCAATTATAGGCCGCAGTTGGAGCGTCGCCAGTGAGCATCGTCACAGCAGGTCAACGCGCAATCTGCCGGTAGCGTTAGCCAGCCAAGGATTCGCCTAACTCAATGAGCTATAAGGGAATAGTGGAATACGACAGAGGCGGGCGGATCGTGAGCAGAGGAAGCCGCGGCATCTGTCGAACGATGGACTTCGCGAACGGTTCGGTGCTGGCGGCATGGTTTCCAGCGCGAGCCGGGAGGTCGGAATTTGCCGCGTCGCTGCATCTCCGCTAACCTATCGGCTGTGCCCTTTTTCAGGACCTCGCGCATGACCCGCCGCACCCTTTGCCAAACGCTCCCTTTTTTTCTGGGGCTGGTCGCCGCATCTGCCTTCGCTCAATCCGCAGCTCCAGCCGATCTGCCCGATGCGCCGACGGCTGCAGTCAAACCGGCGCCGGTTCCCACCGGCCCGACGGTGGTGATCGACACCAGCATGGGGCGGCTGACCTGCAAGACTTTTGACAAGATAGCGCCCAACGCGGTGGCCAACTTTATCGGCCTGGCCGAGGGCACCAAGGACTGGACCATCGCCGCGACCGGCGCCAAGCAACACGGCAAGCGCTTTTACGATGGCCTGACGTTCCACCGCGTCATCCCCGGCTTCATGGTGCAGGGCGGCGATCCGGTGGGCGACGGCAGCGGCGATCCGGGCTACTACTTCAACGACGAGATTGACCCGGCGCTCACCTTCTCCGTGCCGGGGCGGCTGGCCATGGCAAACTCCGGCCCCAACACCAACGGCTCGCAGTTCTTCATCACGGAGAATGCCGTGGACGAGCTGAACGGCCACTACACCATCTTCGGCCAGTGCGACGCGCATAGCGTGCTGCTGGTCGCCTCCATCGCCCGGGTTACGCGCGACAGCAACGACAAGCCCACCACCCCGGTCACGATCAACCGCGTGACGATCGTGCGCAACGGCGATCCAATCCCGCCCGCTCCGGCCGAGCCGGCCGCAGCACCTGCAGCGGCGACGCCCGCGCCTTCGACTACCAACTGAGTGCAGTACAACTGAGAACTGAGGAAAACAATGCCAACCAAGCCCGGAACCTACGCCAACTTCAAGACCACCCACGGCACCATCGTCGTCGAACTGTTTGAGAAGGACGCGCCCATCACCGTCGCCAACTTCATTGGCCTCGCGGAAGGCACGAAGGAGTGGAACAGCCGCTCCAAGAAGGGCGCCAAGCTGTACGACGGCACCGTCTTCCACCGCGTCATTCCCAACTTCATGATCCAGGGCGGCGACCCCGAGGGCACCGGCATGGGCGGTCCCGGCTACAAGTTTGCCGATGAGACCAAGGGATCGCCGCACGGCTTCCAGAAGCCGGGCAAGCTGGCCATGGCGAACGCCGGGCCGAACACCAACGGCAGCCAGTTCTTCATCACGGTTGCGGACACGAGCTGGCTGACGGGCAAGCACACGATTTTCGGCGAGGTGGTGGAGGGGTATGACATCGTCGAGAAGATTGCCACGGTGCCGACCGGGGCGCAGGACCGGCCGAAGACGGCGGTGGTACTGGAGAGTGTGACGATTGAGCGGGTAGCGTAGTATTCCGCCGTTCACAATCACACTCTTCGCTTCACAATCACACTGTAGACATGCCAACCTCGCCTTATGGAGGTTGGCATGACTTTTCAGGAGGTGCTCAAGTACATTCGCGTCGGCGATAGTATCCCCTACCGCAACGCAAACGGAAGACTGACCAATGGAGGGCGGTTTGTTGTCGCCCGAGTCCAAAACGACCTAGTGACCATCAGAATTCAAAATGGAAACTATCGGTCGCTTGCCGCGAGCGACTGGAACGAAGTCGAACAGAACTTGTCCGCTCTTCGGAGAAACCGGAGCGTATGCCAGTCAATGCAGACACGAAATTCAACCTACGTATTTTCGCTGAGATGGTGGCCACCGATTTCCTCATTGTTGTCTTGAAACACGAAGGCCCGCTCGATGGGGAGCGGGCCTTCGTGATTTTAGTGCCGATGCAAGAGTGACCTCAGCGGCTAAAGCCGCGACCGTTTTGAGGCCTCTACGGCACGGCTGAAGCCGTGCCCTTAACGAGATCAGCGCGTCTTTTCAGCATCCTTGACTTCGCTTTTCAGCATCCCTGACTTCGCTCAGGACAGGCCCTGAAGCCGTGCCCTTAACGAGACAAGTGCTGCGACGGCATTCCCGCATCGCTCCGAAGAAGCTCGTCGAGGCGCCTACTGCATGCCGATGACGGTGCAGAGTTCCTTGACGGCTTCGGCGGACTTGTTGAGGGCGGCCTGCTCGTCGGGGGTGAGTTTGATTTCGATGATCTGTTCGAGGCCCTTGGCGCCGAGCTTGCACGGAACGCCGACGTAGAGGCCGGAGATGCCGTACTCGCCTTCGAGATAGGCGGCGCAGGGAAGGATCTTCTTCTTGTCCTTGAGGATGGCCTCGACCATTTCGGTGGTTGCGGACGAAGGGGCGTAGTAGGCGGAGCCGGTCTTGAGGTGCTTGACGATCTCCGCGCCGCCGTTGGCCGTGCGGGTTTCGAGCTCCTTGAGACGCGCGGGCTCGATCAGCTCGGTGATGGGGATGCCGGCGACGGTGGAGTAGCGCGACAGCGGGACCATGGTGTCGCCGTGGCCGCCGAGAACAAAAGCGGTTACATTTTCGACGGAGACGTTGAGCTCTTCGGCGATGAAGGTGCGGAAGCGGGCCGAATCCAGCACGCCGGCCATGCCGATGACGCGCTGGCGGGGGAAGCCGGACTTCTTGAACGCGGTCTGCGCCATGGCGTCGAGCGGATTGGCGACGATGACGAGGATGCAGTTGGGCGAGGCGGCGACGGCCTTGTCGACCACGTCGGACATGATCTTGAAGTTGGTGTTGAGCAAGTCGTCGCGGCTCATGCCGGGCTTGCGCGCGATGCCGGCGGTGATGACGACGATGTCGGAGTTGGCGGTGTCCGCATAGTCGTTGGTGCCGACGATGGAGACATCACGCTTTTCGATGGGCATGGCCTGGAGCAGATCGAGCGCCTTGCCCTGGGGCACGCCTTCGATGACATCGATCAGCACTACATCTGCAAGCTCTTTCGCTGCAATCCAGTGAGCCGCCGTCGCGCCCACGTTTCCCGCACCAACAATGGTTACCTTCTTCCGCATCTTCATTATCCCTTCAGTGACTGGTTCGTGAATTGTCTAGAATTGATTGTCGTCTACTTGCGAGCGCGCCACTGTGGCACGCGTCACATGTTGTCGATCATGCGAGTGGCGAACTCGCTGGTCTTCGCCTTGGTTGCGCCCTGCATCTGGCGCTCGAAGTCGTAGGTTACGTACTTTTGCTGGATGGTCTTCTCCATCGCGGATTCGATCATGCGCGCTGCCTCTTTCCAGCCGAGGAAGTCGAAGAGCATGACGCCGGAGAGGATGACGGAGCCGGGGTTGATGACGTCCTTGTCCGCGTATTTGGGCGCGGTGCCGTGGGTCGCCTCGAAGACGGCGAAGCCATCGCCGACGTTGGCGCCGGGAGCGATGCCGAGGCCGCCGACCTGCGCGGCGGCGGCGTCGGAGATGTAGTCGCCGTTGAGGTTGGTGGTGGCGAGGACGCTGTAGTCGCTGGGGCGGATGATGATCTGCTGGAAGATGGAGTCGGCGATGCGGTCGTTGATGAGGACCTTCGACTTCCACTTCCCTGCTCCGTGGGACTCGCCGATGGACGCGAGCACGGATTTGACTTCGGCGACGACCGACTCGCCAAACTCCCTGGAGGCGAATTCGATGCCGGGTTCGATGAGGGCGGCGTTTTCTTCGGGCGTGATTGCGGGGTTGGCTTCGACGTTGCCGAGGATCCAGCTTTCGCGCTCGGTGACGACGTCGGCGCGGAACTCCTGGGTGGCGACCTCGTAGCCCCACTCGCGGAAGGCGCCTTCGGTGAACTTCTGGATGTTGCCCTTGTGGACGAGGGTGACGGTCTTGCGGCCTTCCTTGAGGGCGAAGGCGATGGAGGCGCGGACGAGGCGCTTGGAGCCGGTGATGGAGATGGGCTTGACGCCGACGCCGGAGTCGAGACGGATCTTTTTCTTGCCGCCCTTGAGCATGTCGTCGTTGACGAAGGCGATGAACTTTGCGGCCTCGGGCGTGCCTTCGCGGAATTCGATGCCGGCGTAGATGTCTTCGGTGTTCTCGCGGAAGATGACGATGTCGACCAGCTCGGGATGCTTGACCGGGCTGGGGACGCCGGCGTAGTACTTCACCGGGCGGATGCACTGGTAGAGATCCATCAACTGGCGCAGCGCCACGTTGAGCGAGCGGATGCCGCCGCCGACGGGGGTGGTCAGCGGGCCTTTGATGGAGACGCGAAAGTCGACGGTGGCCTTGACGGTGTCGTCGGGCAGCCAGTTCTGAGTCTGGCGATAGGCCTTCTCGCCGGCGAGGACTTCGTACCACGCGACCTTGCGCTGGCCGCCGTAGGCCTTGTCCACCGCTGCGTCGAAGACCCGTTGCGAAGCTTTCCAGATGTCGCGGCCGGTGCCATCGCCTTCGATGAAGGGAATGATGGGATGGTCGGGGACGGTGTAGACGCCGTTCGCGTAGTCAATCGGCTTGCCATTCGCCGGGACGGGAATGCCGTTGTAGCTTGTCTGCATGTAGTGGGTAACTCCGGAGATAAAGCGAAATAGGTCAGCATTCGAAGGCTACCACCCGCCGGAGACGCGTGGCAACGAATGCCGCCCAGGCAGAGCGATAATCGACGCGGCGTGATTCCGGGGATGGCCGGGCGTTACGCGGGTGAGCGGTGAGAAAAGAAAAGGGTCCGCAGGAGCGGACCTTTTCTCAGAACGGAGAGCGAGGCTGCTAGAACTTGTTCCACAGCAGCTGGTTGTAGATTTCGTGGTGAAACTGGACCTCTGAGGCCTTGACGATGGTTCCGAGCAGGCGCGGGCAGCGATCGGCCGAGGCCTGCTTGAGGTCGGCGTAGCGGCCTTTGACGTCCTCGCCCAGCAGGGTGGTGGTCCAGGCTGAGTTGCGGAAGTCGTCGATGGCCGAGTAGATGTTGTCCGGCAGGTAACGCGCGGCCTGGCGCAGGTTTTTCATCTTCGAGGCCTCGCCGTGCAGTCCGGTCTTGAAGATGGAGTAGAGCACGAGGTAGGGATTGGCATCGGGAGCGACGGCGCGGACTTCGATGCGCGCAGACCGCTCGTTGCCGATGGGAATGCGGACCATGGCGCCGCGGTTGACGGCCGAAGCGTTGAGCTGGTTGGGCGCCTCGAAGTGCGGATCGAGACGGCGGTAGGCGTTGACGCTGGAGTTCATGGCCAGGCAAAGATCGAGTCCGTGGGTGAGCACGCGGTCGACAAACTGCCAGGCCAGCTTGGTGATCTTCTCCTCGCCCTTGGGGTCCCAGAAGAGGTTCTTTCCAGCCTTGGCGACGGAGAGGTTGGTGTGCATGCCGCTGCCGTTGACGCCGACGATCGGCTTGGGCAGGAAGCTTGCGGTCATGCCCATCTGGCTGGCGATGGTGCGGCAGATCAGCTTGTAAAGCTGGATCTGGTCGGCCGCGGCAACCACCTCGCCGTAGCCGTAGTTGATCTCGAACTGCGAGGGCGCGACTTCGGGGTGGTCTTTCTCGTTCTGGAAACCCATGGCGCGCTGGACTTCGGCCGTGGCGTCGATGAACTCGCGCAGCGGGTCGCCGGGCAGGGAGTGGTAGTAGCCGCCGGTATTCACATATTCAAAGGCGCCGGTCTCAGGGTATTTACGCTCGGCATCGATGCCGTCGAACAGAAAGCCCTCGATCTCGTTGGCGGCGTTGAGGGTATAGCCATTCTTGTCGAACATGTCCTGCGAGAACTGCTTGAGGACGCCGCGGATATCGGCGCCGTAGGTGCCTCCGTTCTTCTCGATGACGTCGCCGAAGACGAGGACTTTACCGGGGCCAAAGACGTCGGCGGGCGCCCAGTAGAACGCGCCCCAGTCGATGGCGAGGCGGAGGTCGCTCTCTTTCTGCGCGGTAAAGCCACGGATGGAGGAGCCGTCGAAGGTGAGGTTGTCCCAGCTCTTGATGAGGAATTTCTTGTCGTAGTCCAGCATGTGCAGGCGGCCTTCGAGGTCGCTGAACAGCACGGTTACGGCCTTGATGCGCGGCTCGTCGGTGAGGTATTTCAGCCGCTCTTCCTGGATGGCATCGGGCGACACACGCTTGCGGCGCTGCTCCTTGGCCATCAGGTTAAGGTCTTCCAGCTCCGCATACGAAAGCTCAAGAAAGTCACGATATTCGCTCGACATGATGCTCCTTACAGGATTGGGGATTTGATCGACGCGGCATTGCGCGCCTCGACATCCCTGGAACCATCATGACTGGTGAATTTCAGAGAGCCCGAAAGCGGCCAACACACGTCGCATCAAAACTAACAGAGATTGACGCGGGCGGAGAACGGAATGATCGGATTCGCGGCGCTTTGGTGTCTTTTTCGCCGCGGGTCCGGAGGGGCCCGAGGTTCGGCCGGGCGCCGGGGCACGCGCCATGCCGGGTGGGCCGGTTGTAACCATTGCGCGACGCTATTGTGATAAGTTTGACAAGGTCTATCGCTGGGCGCCTGGGCAGAACAGCGCCGGCGGCCGCATCTTTCAGTCCCCCGGAGGGTCTTCTAAATTGGGCATGAACATGGTCCCCACGCGCCTTTTCTTTACCAAGGGCGTCGGCAAACACAAAGAACGTCTCACCTCCTTCGAGCTGGCACTGCGCGACGCAGGCATTGCCGCACAAAACCTGGTCCGCGTCTCATCCATCTTTCCGCCCAAGTGCAAGTTGATCCCGCGCAAAGAGGGGCTGAAGTTTCTGAACCCGGGCGAAGTTGTGTTTGCGGTGATTGCGGAGAACTCGACGCGCGAGGCGCACCGGCTGGTGGTTTCGAGTATTGGCGTTGCCATCCCGACTGACCGCAATACCTACGGCTACCTTTCCGAGCACCACAGCTTCGGCGAGACCGAAGACCAGGCCGGCGACTACGCCGAAGAGCTGGCGGCGGAGATGCTGGCGACAACGCTGGATGTGGACTTCGATCCGGACAAGAGCTGGGACGAGAAGAAGGAGATTTACCGTATCTCCAACAAGATTGTTCGTACCGCCAACGTGACGCAGTCTGCCGTGGGCGACAAGAACGGGCGATGGACGACGACCATCGCGGGAGCGATCCTGCTGTTCGACGACAAGTAGCATTCCCACGCTTTTACCGCGTCGCGTTGTCCTCCCGTTGGTCGGCACGAGACTCTGAGAGCGGAGTCGGGAGATTGAGGAGGCGCTGGCAATCGCCGGCGCCTTTCCACTTGTAACCGGAGTTAATGCAATGTCAACAGCTACCACTCGCATCGCCCTGATCCAGATGGCGTGCACGCCATCGACCGCTGAGAACCTCGACCACGCCGCCGACCTGGTTCGCGAGGCCGCACGCTCCGGCGCCCAACTGGTGTGCCTGCCCGAGTTGTTCCGCGCGCAGTACTTCTGCCAGCGGGAGGACCATGCGCTGTTCGCGCTGGCCGAGTCCATCCCGGGCCCGTCGACGGAGCGGCTCGCCAGCATCGTGGGCGAGGAGAAGATTACGCTGATCGCCAGCCTCTTCGAGCGCCGCGCGCCCGGACTTTACCACAACACGGCCGTGATCCTGGACCATACCAGCGGTGCGCCCGACCACATCGCGGGCATCTACCGCAAGATGCATATTCCGGACGACCCGCTCTACTACGAGAAGTTCTATTTCACGCCGGGCGACCTGGGATTCCGCGCGTTTCCGACGAGCCATGGCAATGTCGGAACGCTGGTGTGCTGGGACCAGTGGTATCCCGAGGCCGCGCGCCTGACCGCGCTGCAAGGGGCGAATACGCTGTTCTTTCCAACGGCGATTGGCTGGCATCCGGGCGAAAAGGCGGAGTATGGCGAGGCGCAGTACTCGGCGTGGCAGACCATGCAGCGGGCGCACGCGATCGCGAACGGGGTGTTCGTTGCCGCCGTCAACCGGGTTGGCCACGAGCACGGCGACGTGGTCCACGACGGGGTGACGATCGAGGGGCCCGGCGACCATACGGCTGCTTCGGGCATCGAGTTCTGGGGCGGCAGCTTCATCGCCGATCCGTTTGGGCGGGTGCTGGCGCAGGCTTCGCCCGACAAGGAAGAGATCCTGGTTGCCGAGATCGATCCGGCGCTGATCGAAGTCACGCGCCAGCACTGGCCGTTTCTGCGTGACCGGCGCATCGATGCGTATGCAGGGATTACCAGCCGGTATATCGACTAGGATTCCTTGGCGGGGCGGAGCGATGGCCCGGAGTTGAAGCGGGTCATGAAAAAGTGGGCGTGCCCCGCAAAGATTCCCTCAGTGGCTCAAGCCACACATTGAGGGGGCAGCCCTGGCGGCACGGCTGAAGCCGTGCCCTTAACGAAACAGCGCTTTTTTCAGCATCCGCTACAGACTAATTTTCAGCATCCTCTACAGACGAAGTTGATCGGCATCCTCTAGAGCCCGCGTTGATTCGGTTTACTGTCCGACGATGGCCATGCCGTGCAGGATGCTGAGCACGGCCGGTCCGATGAGGACGATGAAGATGCTGGGGAAGATGAAGAAGACCAGGGGAAAGATAATCTTGACGGTGGTCTTGGCGGCCAACTGCTCGGCCAACTGACGGCGCTTGACGCGGATGGTGTCGGCGAAGACGCTGAGGGCGCGGGCGATGGGCGTGCCGAAGCGCTCGGTCTGCAGCAGCATGCTGGCGAAGGCGTCGATGTCGGCGAGCTCGCTGCGGCGGGCCATGTCGGCCCAGGCCTGGATGCGCGGCTTGCCGGCACGCTGTTCGCGGTTGATCTGCAGCAGCTCTTCGGTGATCTGGGGATGGCTGACGCCGAGTTCCTGGCCGACCCGCAGCAGCGCCTGGTCGATGCCGAGGCCGGCGTCGACGCAGATGACCAGCAGATCGATGGCGTCGGGGATGCTGCGGCGAATCTTTTCGCGGCGGCCCTTGATGAGGCGGGTGAGCACGAGGTTGGGCGCGATGAAGCCGATGGCCGGCAGCGCGATCATCCAGAACGCACGCTGCCACGGGATGAAGGAACCGGCGAGGAGCGCCAGCGCGGGACAGAGGAAGCGCGCGGCGTTGTAGACCTCGGCGGGAAACGTGCCGCGGTGTCCGGCGTTGGCCAGGCGCTGGGGCAGGTCGGCCTCGTCCGGCAAGCCGAGACGAGCGCGCACCCAGCGGATGGCGGAGAAGAGCCTGCGTCCCGCGGTCTGGGTGAGCGGGGATGGCCTGCGGTAGGTGCGGCCGCGGCAGGTGACCTCGTAGATGCGCTGCATGGTGGCGCGCGAGGCGCGAGTAGCGAAGAACGCGACCGAGAGTGCGAGCAGGAGAAAGATGGTTGCGGCGAAGGCGAGTGGGAAGAGGTACGTCATGGCGATTGGCTAAACCTGGATGTCGACGACCTTGCGGATGATGAGTGCGCCGAGGACGATGAGGATGGCGCCGGCAGCGAGCATTTTCTGGCCGACGGGATCGTGGAAGAGGATGCTGGAGTAATCCGGCGTAACAATGTTGATGAGCGCCAGCAGAATGAGCGGGAGCAGGGCGAGAATCCAGCCGGTGAGGCGCCCCTGCGCGGTGTGGGTGCGGACCTCGCCTTCGATGCGGACGCGTTCGCGGATGACGTGCGAGGCGCGGGCGAGAATCTCGGTGAGGTCGCCGCCGGTCTCCTTCTGGACGAGGATGGCGGTGATGAGGAATTGCAGGTCGCGGGAGGGGACGCGGGAGCCCATCTGCAGCAGCGCATCGCGGAAGTGGAGGCCGAGCCGCTGCTGCTGGTAGACCTGAACGAACTCGAAGGAGAGCGGCTGCGGGGATTGCTCGGCGACCAGTTCGATGGAGGAGCCCATGGAGTGGCCGGCCAGCAGGGAGCGGGCCATGAGGTCGATGGCCTCGGGCAACGCGGCGTTGAACGCCCGGAGGCGGCGGCCGCGCTTGATCCGCAGCAGGATGCAGGGGATGGTTGCGCCGACCAGCGCGGCGACGCCGGCGACCGGCAGGATGGGCAGGAAGAAGAAGCAGAGCAGGCCGCAGCCGAGCCCGGCGCCGGCGCTGGCCAGCGCGACTCCGCCCACCCCCATGCCGCTGTTGGCGTGGATGAGGAGCAGCTTGAGCCGCTGTGAAAAACGGTAGCGCTCGAGGAACAGGCCCAGGCGATGGGAGAATCCGCCCGGTTCGGCGGTATCGAGGTCGTCCGCATAACCGACGGCCTGATGAAAGCGGAGGGATTCCTGAATGGTGACCAGGCGCAGCCGTGCGGACTTACTCGTTCCCGGAGGGCGGGTCAGGAGCATCGCGATGGAGAAGCTGAGCGCCAGGGCGATCGAAAACGTAATGGCGAGCGGACTCACAAGGCGCTCCCTTCCCTATACTTCGACCGAATGGTCGAGCAGGTTGAGGCCCAGCGGGACTCCGGCGGCCTTGAGGCGCTCGCCGAACTTGGGCACGATGCCGGTGGAGTAGAAGCGGCCTTTGACGTTGCCGCTGGGGCCGAGGCCGAGCTTCTCGAAGAGGTAGATGTCCTGCAGGCTGACCACGTCACCGCTGGTGCCGGTGATTTCGCTGATGTGGGTGACGCGGCGGGTGCCGTCGCTGAGGCGCGAGACCTGAACGATAAGGTCAACGGCGGAGGCGATCTGGGCGCGAATGGCCTTCTCCGGCAGGGTGACCGAGCCCATCATAGCCATGGTTTCGATGCGGGCGATGGCGTCGCGGGGGTTGTTGGCGTGGATGGTGGTGATGGAGCCATCGTGGCCGGTGTTCATGGCCTGGAGCATGTCGAGTGCCTCTTCGCCGCGGACCTCGCCCAGGATGATGCGGTCGGGACGCATGCGCAGCGCGTTGATGACGAGCTCGCGCTGGCGGATGGCGCCTTTGCCTTCCAGGTTGGGCGGACGGCACTCCAGGCCGGCGACGTGGTCCTGCTTGATCTGCAGCTCGGCTGAATCCTCGATGGTAACGATGCGCTCGGCGGCGGAGATGAAGCCGGAGAGGACGTTGAGCAGGGTGGTCTTGCCGGAGCCGGTGCCGCCGGAGACGACCACGTTGAGGCGCGCACGGACCGCGCTGCGAAGGATTTCCAGCATCTGCGGGGTGAGCGCGCGATGGCGCAGGAGATCGTCGGAGGTGAGCGGGACCGCGCCGAAACGGCGGATGGAGAGCAGCGGGCCATCGACCGCGAGCGGCGGGATGACGATGTTGACGCGCGAGCCGTCGAGCAGGCGGGCGTCGACCATGGGCGACGACTCGTCGATGCGGCGGCCGACGGCGGAGACAATCTTGTCGATGATGTGCATCAGGTGGGCTTCATCCTTGAAGACGATGTTGGTCTTCTCGATGACGCCGCGGCGCTCGACGTAGACGGTCTTGCAGGTGTTGACGAGGATGTCGTTCACGGTGGGATCGTGCAACAGCGGCTCGAGCGGGCCGAGGCCGAAGACTTCGTCGAGAATGTCGTGGGCGAGGCGATCGCGTTCCGGGGCGCTGAGCGGTGCGCTCTGCTCGCTGATGAGTTGGAGGATGACGGCGAGCAGGCGCTGGCGGCCGCCCTGCTCATCGGCCTGGATGGCGGCGAGTTTTTCGAGGTCCATGCGGCGGATGAGCTCGTGGTGGACGGCTGTCTTGAGCGCATGACGGGCCGCTTCGCTGAGGGTGACGCGCTCCTCCGCGGCAACCACGGGCCGGGTCGGCTGAGTCATGTACATGGTTACTTCGGGCATGGGGAGCACCTCGACGAGTTCGGAGACAGCTTCAGGGCACGGCCTTCAGCGCAGGAAGGCGAAGAGTTTCTTCTTTTCCGCCGGCGGTTTCGGGGGCGTCATGCCGTAAACCACGCGGTTCGCCCAGCGGGCCAGCGCCTGGTTGAACTCCGACCGGCGCTGCGGAGAAATGGGCTCGCCATCGTTGATGGCACGCTGCAACTCGAAGTAGTTGTTGGGCACGGCGATGGAGATGGGAAAGCGGACGGCTTTTTCGATCTGGTCGGAGGTAACGGAATCGGTCGCGGTGGAGCGGTTGACCACGACGCGAAGCTTGCTGGTGGCGGACTCGCTGAGCGAGAGATTCTCGACCATGCGGGCGAGGTCGCGCAGCGCGGCGACGTCCGGCGTGGAGACGATGTAGATCTCGTCGGCCTGATCGACGATGGAGGTCTTTGAATCCTGCAGGGTGACGGAGGAGTCGATGAGCACGTAGTCGTATTCGCGGCGCAGGAAGTCCATGACCTGCTCGAACTGGTCGCTCTTGGGCTCGTGCGGACCGCCGGACATCTCGGGCGACGCGATGACGTCGAGGCCGCTGCGATGGCGGACGATGAAGCCGTTGAGCAGTTCGGAGTCGAGGCGGTCGGCGTTGCGCAGCAGTTCGTCGAAGTGGTACTGCGTGTCCTTGAGGCCGAGGTAGAGCGCGACGTGGCCGAGCTGGGGACGGTGGTCGATGAGCAGCGTCTTCTTGCCGTGCTGGCGGACCAGATGGGTGGCGAGATGGACGGCGAGCATGGTGGTGCCGACGCCGCCCTTGGCGCCGAAGAAGGCGATGACGCGGCCAATGCCGCTTTGCGCGTGCGGATCGACGGCCATGACGGCGTGAAAGCGCTCGAGCGAGGCTGACAGCTCGGGAGGGTTGACGGGCTTGGTGAGGAACTCGCAGCAGCCGCTGCGGACGGCGCGCAGGAGCAGGCCTGCGTCGAGTTGACCGCCGACGCCGACGATACTGATCTTCTTGAGGAAGATCTGATGCAGGCGCTCGGTCGATTCGAGAGCCAGCTCCGGATCGCGGTCGAAGTCAATCAGGGCGACGCAGGAGGCAGCGTTCTTCAACGCCGGAGAGAACTGGGGACGCTTGTTCGCGGTGATGTAGTCGCGGAACTCGCCGGTGAAGTGGGCGCCCGGGACTTTGAACGCAGCCGTCGTCGCCGCATCGACCACGGCCTGGTCGACGCAGACGCTGAAGATGGCCTGATTGGGCCGGTCGGGAGAGGATAGCTCGGTGGTCATTGGAGCTCCGGGCGGGGTGCGGCCACGGGTTGAGGTTGCGGCGGAGGCGCGGCGGCGGGAGTCTTGCCATGGATGGATGCGTCGAACGCACCGGAGTCGAGGTTGGGAACGACGAAGTCCGGTTGGTTGGGGCTCGCTCCTGGACCGGATGCGAGCGGGTCAACCACCGCAGCCGTGACGATGATGACGAGTTCAACGACGGAGTGATTGAAGTTCTTCGAGCGGAAGATCTGGCCCAGCAGGGGAATATTGGCGACGCCGGGAACCTTGCTCATCATCTCGGTGGTGCGATGGTCGAGCAGGCCGGAGACGACGAAGCTCTGGCCATCCCTGATCTCCACCTCGGTTTCGGCGCGGCGAGTGGAGAGGGCGGGGATGGTGAATCCGGAGATGCTGACGGCGTTGCTGTAGTCGAGGGTGCTGACCTCCGGCGCGAGCTTGAGATGAATGGTGCCATCGGGATTGACGGTCGGGGTGAAATCAACCTTCACGCCGTAGGGCCGGAATTGAATGGAGATGGCCGTGGCATTGCCGGTGCCACCCTCGACCACGGGGAACGGGAATTCGCCGCCGGAAAGGAAGCGGGCGGGCAAGCCGCTGAGGGTGGTCAGGGTGGGCTCGGCGAGCACCTGAAGAATCTGCTTTTGCTCGAGATCCTGGAGGGTGAGTCCGACGTTGAACCGGGAGTTGTAGAGGAATACGTTGAGCGGGTCCGAGACCACGAGAGACGAGCCGCTGCCGGTTGCGGCGGTGGCAAATTGCCCGGTGGTGGTTTGGACGGCGGTGCGCCCTCCGGCGAAGATGTTGATGCCCAACTGCTCGAGGCGGGTGCGGTCCACCTCGACGACGCGGAGTTTGAGCTGTACCTGCTTGCCATGCACGGGGACGACGCGGAGGGAGTTGACGACGTCCTTTGCGTAAAGCAAGGCCATCTTGAGGGCGGCATCGGACGCGGCGTCGGTGGCAACCGTTCCGGTGAGGACGAGCCTGCCTTGGCCGGCGTCGACGTGAATGGAAGAGCCGGGAAAGGCCGCGTCCAGCGAGGCGCGCAGCGCGTCCGGATCGAGGTCGGCGGAAACGGTATAAAGACGATGGCCGCCCGCCTCGTCCCAGAGCACGAGGCTGCTGACGCCGGCGGTCTTTGCCGTGAGCACGATCTCATCGGAGCCGGAGGTGTAGGTCTGCAACACCGCCGGATTGCCGACATAGACGCGGCGCAAGGTTGCGGCTGAGGTGAGAACAGCGGAGTGGCCGACGGTGAGGTGGAGCATGTCGATGGCAGCGGCGGATTGAATGCCCAGCAGCAGCGGGGCGGACGCTTCAGCAGCGGCGAGCGCTTTGGCGGTGAGAGGATCGGCCTGACACTGGGCCGTATGCGCGGCAGAAAGGACGCTGAGCAGGAGACATCGCAGTGCGATGGCGCGGCCTGCGCGGACCAGCGGAACACTCAGTCGCGTCATTGCCCTGCGCCTCGGTCCTGCACGGCCATCGACCTGGCTTCGCCGGAGTCGCCCAGGATGACCTCGATCGCGTGGCGCATAAGTGGCAGCTGCACCGCCGGAGCTGTGGGCCGAACCACCGGATGCGGTGCGGCGGGCAGACTGCCGGCGAGCTGCGAGAGCAACGTCGGCGGAGCCTGGGCGCGGCCGGCGTCGCCGCTATTGCGGAGGACGAAGTGGATGGCGCCCTGGGTGCTGGCCAGGACGGCCCGCTGCGATTGGTCTGGAGAAAGCAGCAGCGTAACCACCGTGGTGTCGGATGTTTTTCCCTCGGGGTCGGGCTCGACCTGGTGGCCGGTAGCGAGGACGACGGCGTCCTCGAGTACGGTGGCGGTGAGGGGCTCGGGCGAGCGGTCGGAGCGACAGGTGACGAGGACATCGACGTGGGAGCCGGGCAGGAGAAAGCCGGCGACGCCGACGACCTCGTCGGAGCGCAGGGCGACGGCGCGCATGCCGGCGGGGATTTTGCTGGCCAGGCCGATGCCGGAACCGGCCGCAGAGAGGTCGCGATCGACGATCGGCTGCCCCTTGGCGAGGGGATAGAGAACGGCCCGGCCATTGACTTCGGCGATGCGCGAGAAGGCGCCGTCGACGGGAATGGCACCGGGCCAGGAGAGCAGTTCGGTGTTTTCGGGGCCGAGGACTTCGCCGGCCTGGAGAGAGCGGGACGCCACCGCGTAACGGGTTGCCGGACTTGCCGAAGTCGCCGGGGCCGTCAACCTGCGGGCCGCAAACCAGGTGCAGACGCCGGAGGCAAACAGAGCCAGCGCAAGGGCGATGAGGATGCGCTTGGGGTTCATGGGCGCATCCCCCATGCCAGGGAGCCAAGAGTGAACAGGCAGCCGGCAACGATCGGTACGGCAAACGGCAGGCGCAGGGAGCAGGCGTTGCGCAGGTTCAAGTCCGGATGCGGCTGGAGGCCATGGCGACCGTGATGCGAGAGCAGCGTGCCGACGCCGCGCAGGGTCTCGCGCAAGCGGCCGTGGCGAATGCTGACGGCCACCGCAAGCAGGCCACCGGCGATGGCGGTTGCGACGACGAGCAGGCGCAGCGACGAGCATCCGGCGATGCATCCGACCGCCATCATCAGCTTGACGTCGCCGGCGGCCATGCCTCCGGCGAGAAAGAAGAGGAAGAAGATTGCGCCCGCGATGACGCCGGCCAGGATTGAGTCCGCCAGCCCATGCCAGCCGGCGGCGATGGCGTGGAGCACGAGTCCCGCGACGACGGCCGGCAAGGTGACGCGGTTGGGGATGCGGCGATGGCGAACGTCCTCGACAGCCGCAAGGGCCGCGCACGACAGAGAGCCAACGGTAAAGATCAGTTGCTGCTGGACGGATTCCATGGGAAGCACCTGGTCGCGCATCGTGCGGTGAATCGATGGACGCCCGGGTGCGGCCGCTCAGACGCCACGGATGGCAGCGAGCGACGAGACGGCGCGTGCCCGGCGCCGAATCGCCGCCCGCGAACTCTGATTCGACCGTTCCGCGCAGGAGCGCCCGGAGAGCCGGCTAGATATCGTTGCTGAGGTTATTGCCGACCGAGTTGAACGCGTTGCCGATCTTGCCGGAAAGGCCGGTCATGGCGACGACCGCGCCCAGTCCGATCAAGCCCGCAACCAAAGCGTATTCGATGAGGTCCTGGCCCGACTCGTCCTTGAGGAAGTCGATAACCGCCTGCTTGATTTTCCTGATCATGGATCTTTCTCCTGAGGTGCTGCGTATAGGCCGCGGGTCGACTCTCGATCGATGCGAGCTTTGATTGACCTATCGGGTGAATGGGAGAAAGCGTGAGCGTGCTGCGGGCTGTGGCGCCCGTTGGTAACGTGCGGTTGGTGCGCCGGCGTAGTGGGGCGGCCTAGACGGCGGGCCGGGTGAGCGCGTGAATGAGTTCGCTGAAGGCCGGCCAGCCGGCGCAGAGTTCTTCGCGCGCGGCGGAATCGTAGTCGGCGAACTCGAAGCCGGGGCTGACGGTGCAGCCGAGGAGGGCCCAGGCGCCGCCGGGGACGAGGCGCGAGCCCTGCCAGACGCCGCGCGGAGCGAGAACCTGGGGACGCTCGCCCAGGGCAAGGCGATTGCCAATGCGGAGGATTTCACCGCGGCCATCGGCGTGGAGCTGGAGCATCTCGACCGGGTCGCCGGCATAGAAGTGGAAGAGCTCGTCGGAGCGGAGGCGATGCATCTCGCTGAAGGTTTCGGGCTCGAGCAGATAGTAGATGGCGGTTCCGGTGTGGCGCGGGCCGGGATAGCGGCCGTCGGGGAAGGCGGCCGGCGGCAGCAACTCGCTGGACTCGTAGGTGCGGAGGTAGTGGCCGCCTTCGCGAGGATGCGGGACCAGGCCCAGAGTTTTCTTTACTTCGTCTGCGGTCATCGGCATCCTCTCGCGCTATGCTGGACTGAATCCATTCCTTTCACTTTACTGCGAGTCTGCTCAAGCGATGCTCACACGCCTGGAACGATATTTTGGTTTTGCGGCCCACGAGACGACGTGGCGGACGGAGATCCTGGCCGGCCTGACGACGTTCATCACGATGGCCTACATCATCTTCGTGAACCCGGCGATCCTGTCGCAGACGGGGATGCCGCTGGCCGCGGTGACGACTTCGACCTGCCTGTGCGCGGGGATCGGGTCGATCCTGATGGGCGGGCTGGCGAACTATCCGCTGGCGCTGGCGCCGGGCATGGGGCTGAATGCGTACTTCACCTACACGGTGGTGAAGGGGATGGGCGTGCCGTGGCAGACGGCGCTGGGAGCGGTGTTTCTTTCGGGCGTGATCTTTCTGCTGCTGACGATCGGGGGCATCCGGCAGAAGCTGCTGGGCGCGATTCCGCATCAGTTGCACGCGGCGGTTGCGGGCGGGATTGGGCTGTTCATTGCGTTTATCGGATTGAGGAATGCGGAGATCATTGTGCCGAGCGCGGCGACCACGGTGACGCTGGGCAATCTGCACGCGCATCCCACGCAGCTGGCGATCTTCGGCATTGTGCTGATCGCGGTGCTGCAGGCGTACAAGGTGAAGGCGTCGATGCTGATCGGCGTGCTGGGTACGCTGGCGCTGGGGATCGCGCTGCACCAGGTGAAGTACACTCCGTCGACGTTCAACCCAATGGCGATCCGGGAGACGGCGTTTCATCTGGACCTGCGCGGCGCGCTGAAGATGAATGCGCTGGAGATCATCTTCGTGTTCCTGTTTGTCGATCTGTTCGACAACATCGGCACGCTGGTGGCGGTGACCGAGCGCGCGGGGCTGATCGCGGAGGACCACACGATTCCGCGGCTGGACCGGATTTTCTTCGCCGATGCGACGTCGACGGTGATCGGATCGCTGGCGGGGACGTCGACGGTGACCAGCTACATTGAGTCGTCGGCGGGGGTGGCGGCGGGCGGGCGGACGGGCGTGACGGCGATTGTGACCGGGCTGCTGTTCTTCGCGGCGATTTTTGTGGCGCCGGTGGTGGGGGCGATTCCGGATTTTGCGACGGCGCCGGCGCTGATCCTGGTGGGAGCGCTGATGCTGGGCGGAGCGGCGCGGATCGACTGGCACGAGCCGCGGCTGGCGATTCCGGCGTTCCTGACGCTGATCACGATTCCGCTGACCTACTCGATTGCGACGGGGCTGTCGTTCGGGTTGATCAGCTACGCGGTGCTGGAGTTGGCGACAGGACGCGGACGGCGGCAGCACTGGATGCTGTACCTGCTGGCAGTGCTCTTCCTGCTGCGATTTATGTACATCGCGTAAGGGCTATCCGACGAAACAAGCGCCCTACGGTCACTTCGTGACGCGTATACCGCTTTGCGTGGCGCTCCCGATGGTCGCAGACGGGGGCTTTGCGCGATCGGTGGGAGCGGGTCGCCTGCTCATAGACAATTCCTGAGATTCTGCACGTCGTGGAGAATGACGGCACGGGAAAGGAACACGCGGACCCGCAGAGAGAGAGTGTGAGAGAGAGAGATGGGCGGTCAGGCGCCGGCGGTTTCCGCGGTGGCGGCCTGGAGGCGGCGCAGGGCGCGCTGGACTTCGACGACGGGGCTCTTGGTGAGCAGTTGCAGGATGCGGGCGCCGTCGGAGTAGGAGCCGGTGGCGGAGCGGAAC
>Ga0181520_10004363_pt1 | contig 23721 bp, 21 predicted proteins | sample PEATcosm2014_Bin_29_FD_132451 | JGI IMG/M metagenome (GOLD analysis project Ga0181520, IMG submission 132451) | Peatland microbial communities from MTU Mesocosm Facility, Houghton, MI, USA - PEATcosm2014_Bin02_30_metaG | ecosystem: Environmental > Terrestrial > Soil > Wetlands > Peat | place...
AGTTGGGCGATGCCGGCAAATCCCGAAGCGTCCATGGGGTGGCCCACCAACATGAGCACGGGTCCTGAGCCCTGCACCTCGAAGTAGAGGCGCGCGCCGGGTACCTCGAGAGAGTGACCCGTCGGCAACGACATTTCCACACCACTCCTCGGTCGAGTCGGGGGAAGAGCTGATGAGTGCATGATGACACCGCTCGAGGACAGATCCCGCCCTCGATCGGCCTTCGGGACAGATGATTTCGGCCTTGGGTTCGGCTACGCAGCGGGCCTGTGGCCAGCCGGCGAAGCGCCGCACAAGACCAGGCGCTCCGGGGCACGCTTGTCTGGAGCCCGGACACGGGCGAGCAGTCCGAAGCCGACCTTAGGTGAGATGGTCGGCCCGGTCACTCGAAACGCACAGGGCTCGGCGGCAACCCGAGAAAGCGCAGGACGTCGGTGCCATCCGCCGAGAGGGCTCGCCGGGTCCGCCCCGACAGGGGCACGAGCGCTGCGACAGTCGGCCGTCCGCCGGGAAGGCCCCAGGTGGCCACCACCCGGCCGTCGACGAGGGCGACGGGTCTGAAGATCCCGTTCGTGGTGACGACGTCCGCGTGCGGACCGACGAAAGGCTCGCGCGAGGCCCAGCCGTGCAACAACGGGTCGAACGGTCCGAGAAGACGCGGCGCCGCCCGAGGCAATGGCTCGTCAACAAGGGCGCCAAGGGCGAAGAGACCCTGGCTCACCGAGACGAGCCTTTCGTTCATGGCGGCGAAGCCGACGCGGGCGTCGCCCAGGGGGATCCCAGCCCATTTGGCGAGGTCATCGGGTCCGGCCGGCGCGTGCCCGTCCAGATAACGGCAAGCCAGCCTGGCAAGGGCCGACTCGTGATCCAGTGCCGCCGGGGCCGCTCCGAGCCACTGTTCCACGGCGACGAAGGCGTGCTCGGTGCCGACCATGGGTCCACGTAGCACGATGCCCTGCGTGCTCGCCGCGCGCAGGAGATGGACCAGCGCCTGGCCCGCCGTCGGGACCCCGGCGGCTCGGAGACGTTGGCGCAGCTGCTCGCGGGTCTGCGGGCCGTCGTCGGTCACGGCCGCGGCGATGAGCTCCACGCCGCGCGCGGCCTGCCGGGCATCCACACCCTCCTGGCGTAAGCGGCGCGCACTGCCCGTCGCCAGGCGTGGGGCGGTAAGTCGGTGGAGCCAGAAGTAGTCCTCGCTGCGTACCAGGTGCAGGGTGCCGCGGTTGAGCCAGGTGACGACGAGGGAACGGTCCCGGCTGAGGGCGAGGTCGACGTCGGCGGCGCTGAGACCCCTCGAGCGGCTGCGCACGGCGAGCCTGGCGCCGCGTCCGTCCTGGGCCTGGACGGCCAGGAGACGCCCGACGACCTCCTCGACGGAATCGGCCGGCGATCCGGCGAGCAGCTGGGAGCGGAGCCTGGCGGCGACGGCGATCCCCCGCACGGGCCGGTCGGAACCGTCTGCTGTTCCCGTGCCTCGTCGAGCAGTTGGCATCCCCCCACAGTGCCATCCCCGGGACCGTTCCCGATCACCGGGCACACCGAATCGTTCCGGCGCGCGCCCACGAACGGTCCCCGGTCGGGTCGTGCCGGCGGCCGGTTAGAGGGCGGCGTCCGGGCGCGGTTAGTCTGACACGCCGTGACTGACACTTCTGCCACGACAACTGCCATCGACGCCAAGATGCACTGGCCGGTCAACGTGACCGTCACCGGTGCCGCGGGCGGGGTCGGCTATGCGCTGCTGTTCCGCATCGCCTCGGGCGAGATGTTCGGGCCGGGCCAGCCCGTGGCTCTTCGCCTGTTGGAGATCGAGCCTGCCATGAAGGCGCTCGAGGGCGTGGTGCTGGAGCTCGAGGACTGCGCCTTTCCTCTCCTCGCCGACATCGAGGCGACGAGCAACCTCGCGATCGCCTTCCGCAGGACCTCGTTCGCGCTCTTGGTGGGCTCTGTCCCCCGCAAGCCCGGCATGGAACGCAAGGACCTGTTGGGCGTGAACGCGGGCACCTTCAAGACCCAGGGCCGGGCCATCGCCGACTATGCGGCCTCGGACGTGCGCGTGCTCGTGGTGGGCAACCCGTGCAACACCAACTGCCTCATCGCGCGCTCCAACGCTCCCGAGGTGCCCGCGGAGCGCTGGTTCGCCATGATGCGCCTGGACCAGAACCGGGCCCAGAGCCTGCTCGCACGCCGTGCGCAGGTGTTCAACGGGCAGGTGGCGAACATGGTCGTGTACGGGAACCACTCCTCCACGCAGTTCCCCGACTACGAGAACGCCCGCATCCTCGGCCGGCCGGCGATCGACGTCATCGGCGACATCGACTGGTTGAAGGGCGAGTTCCTGACGACCGTGAAAGGGCGCGGTGCGGCCATCTTGGAGGCGCGGGGGATGTCGTCGGCCGCAAGCGCCTCCCACGCCATAGTCGACTCGGTGGCGAGCATCGTGCGGCCCACGCCGCCCGGTGAGGCCGTGTCGCTGGCGGTCGTCTCCAAGGGCGAGTACGGGGTTCCGGAAGGGCTGCAGTTCGGGTTCCCGGTGCGCACGGACGGCAAGAGCTGGGAAGTGGTGCCCGACCAGCCGCACTCGGAGTTCGCGCTCTCCCAGATCCGGGCGACGACCAAGGAGCTGCTCGAGGAGCGCGCCGAGGTGGAAGGGCTCCTGAAAGGCTGACGCGGCGCCTAACGGCGCAGCACCACCGTCCCGGCGGCCTTGTCGTGCAGCGTCTGGTTGCGGTTGTCCCACAACGGCCAGAGGAGGTCCAAGAGGGCTGCGAAGGGGATGACGGTCAACGCCCCGGCTGTTAGCGACCGGACGGCCGCCCTCGAGGGACCTATCGGGGTGCGCCCCCCGACAGCGTCGACGGCGTACAGGCGCATCCACGCCATGCCGAGAGTGTGGCCGAAGAACCCGACCAGAGCGAACGAGTAGGCGAAGCTGACGGCGAGGTCCAAGTAGAGGTATCCGGTGCGGGTGCGGACATTGGCACCGAGATGGAGGAGGTAGGTGGCGATCCCGATGAACACCGCGTCGGCGACGGCGCCGACGGCGCGGACCCCCCAGGAGGCGAGCGGGAACCCGACGTCGTCGGGCATGTAGCTCGGACCGCTCACGAGCGGGTGCCGCAAGGAAAGCGGATCAGGCGTTTACCTCGATGCCAAGGCGCCTCAGATAGGCAAGGCGACGGCTCATGGCTTGGATCCAGTCGTTGTAGTCAGCCTCGAAGTGGTCACTGTCCCCGTCCTCGAACGCATGCTCGAGCTCGTCGAAGGCTGCGTCTTCACGATCGAGCAACACGCGGTACTGGCTCAGCATGTGATCGTCGACCACGCCCGTCAAGGTCATGTTCCTGATCCCCTTTCGTTATGCCGTTGCGAAAGCGTACCCCGGTGGGTTTGAGGGTCGGAATGCACTCCGATGACGATTGCGTGACCAGGCCGGCGAGGAGATGTGGTCCCGTCCCGCGCCCGCCCCGCACCGGCGCGACGCCGCCGTCTCGTGGCGTGGCGCCGGCTCTCCCGGCCGCCTTGATGCGCGGGCGCGCGGGCCGCAAGCGCCCGTCACAGGACGGCCTCCAAGAAGGCCAGGACGTCTGTGCCCTCCGCGATGAGCTTGGCGGTGGGCTTTCCCGCACCGTGACCGGCCGAGGTCTCGACGCGGATGAGGACCGGCCGGTCGCCACCTTGGGCCTCTTGCAGGGCGGCGGCGAATTTGAACGAATGTCCCGGGACGACCCTGTCGTCGTGGTCGCCCGTCAACACCAGCGTCGCCGGATAGCGCCCGCCCTGGCGCAGGTTGTGCAGCGGTGAGTACGCCCTGAGCCAGCGGTACTGCTCGGGATCGTCCGGGTCGCCGAAGTCGCTCGTCCAGGCCCAGCCGATGGTGAACTTGTTGAAGCGCAGCATGTCGAGCACTCCGACCATGGCCACCGCAGCCCCGAACAGCTCCGGGTGCTCCGTGAGGCAGGCCCCGACGAGAAGGCCGCCGTTCGATGCGCCGATGATGGCTATCCGCTCAGGGCGCGACCAGCCCGAGCCGGCGAGCCAGCGCGCGCAGGCGCAGAAGTCGTCGAAGACGTTCTGTTTGTTGGCGAGGCGGCCGGCATCGTGCCAGGCCGTGCCGTACTCGCCACCGCCGCGAAGGTTCGCGGCCGCGAAGAGCCCGCCCCGCTCCATGAAGGCCGCGAACATCTCTTGGAAATCCGGCCTCACAGGGATGTCGAAGCCCCCGTACCCGTAAAGAAGGACAGGCACGTCCCCGCTCGGCGACACGTCACGGCGCCGGGAGAGAAAAAGGGGGATCTTCGTGCCGTCGTTCGAGGTGGCGAATACCTGTTCTGTGATCAACAGGCCGGGCTCGATCGGGGCCCCGGCAGGCCTGAGCACGCGTGTCTCGCCGGTGGAGAGGTCGTGTTGCCACACCGAGGCGGGCTCGGTGAACGACTCGAGCGCGAAGTGGACGAGGTTTGCGTCCCCCCGGCCCTCGATCCCCTCGTGGTCGCGCGGGCTGCCGGTCACCGCCGACATCGCGGGAAGGGGAACGTCGTGGACGTGCGACCCGTCGAGATCGTGGACGCGCAGCTGCGAGCTCGCGTGGTGAAGATAGTGGCAGACGAGACGGCCGCCGCAGAAGTAGGCGTCGCAGAGGCAGTCCCCGGTCTCGCCCACGACCTCGCGCCACATCTCGCGGGCCGGGTGGTCGAGGTCAACGGCGACGATCCTTTGCAGAGGGGCGTCCCAGTCGGTGAGGACGTAGAAGGTCCTGCCCACGTTCGCGAGCACGCACGCCTTCTGGGCGAAGTCCGAGATGAGTTGCATGTAACCGCCTTCGGGCCGCTCGAGGTCCAGGACGCGGACCTGAGTCTCGGGGAAGGTCCCGCGGGTGATCGAGACGATCACGAAACGCCCGTCGTCGCTCACCTTCGCCCTCGGCAGCCACTCCGGCTCGTCAAGAGCCTCGAAGACGAGCTCGTCCTCGTCCTGGGAGGTCCGCAGGCGGTGGAACAAGATCCGTGCCAGGCGGCTCTCCTGGAGGTACTCGGAGCCCGGGCGCGGCCGTTGCATGGCGACGTAGTAGAAGCCCGAGCCGTCCTTGCGCCAGGCGAGCGGGCCGAACTTGGACCATTCGACGACGTCGTCGAGATCGGTTCCCGTGGCCACCTCACGTACCCTCCAGGTCCTCCAGTCCGATCCTGCGGAGCTCGTGGCATAGGCGAGCTTCGAGCCGTCGTCGGTGACCTCGAGACCCGTCAGGGCGACGGTGCCGTCCCCGGACAACGAGTTGGGGTCCAGGAGGACCCGGCCCTCGTCGGCCGGACCGTCCATCACCCACAGCACCGGCTGGTCCTGGAGACCGGTGTTGCGTGCCTGGAACCAGAGACCGCCCCGTTCGAAGGGAACGCCGAACTTCCGGTGGTCCGAGAGCGCGGTGAGCCGTGAACGGATGCTCTCGCGGGTCGCGACCGTGGCAAGGAAGGCCTCGGTCAGCTCGTTCTCCGCCCTCGTCCAGGCGAGCGTCTCGGGATCGTCGGTCTGTTCGAGCCACCTGTAGGGATCGGGGACCAGCTCCCCGTGGTAGTCGTCGGCCTGGTCGCTCCGGCGGGCTTTGGGATAAGGGCGATCGGTCATCGTGCCTCCTTTGCGGAAGGCTAGGAAGCTTGCCCGCCCGAGAGCGCCGCGGAGATGAGCGGCGCGAGCCGTGCCAGGAGGTCCCCGGCGGCGACGAGGGCACGCGGGTCGCCTCTGAGCTTCACCCTTCCGGCGCCGAGCAGGTCCGGCAGGGAGGCGCTCCCCGAGGCGATCGCCTCGGCCGTGGACCAGTCCTCGAGAAGTGTCACCTCCGCCGACTCGGTCGAGCCGACCAGCAGGGACGCCGATCCGTCTCGGCCGAGCACGATCGTGTAGCGGACCTCACCGTCGTGCACGCCCGCGGCCCGCGCCTTTTCCGGCACAGCGGTGATGACCTGGCCGAGGCAGAGCCCTTCCGAGCCATCTCCTGCACCGCTTGTGACGGGCAGGCTCGCGAGAGCCGCGGCGAAGGCCTCGAACCACTCCTCGCTCAAGAACTCAGGCACCGTCACCGCGCCCGGGCGCCCCAGGCTGTTGGTGCGCAGCGCCCGTGTGCTTGCGGGCCTCCGAGGCGGGAAGCGGGGCAGGCCGTCCCCTGATCTTGCGACCGAGCCATGCGACCGGGTCGTAGCGCGAGTCGACGATGCGCTCTTTCAACGGGATGATGGCGTTGTCGGTTATGTGGATGTCCTCGGGGCACACTTCCGTGCAGCACTTGGTGATGTTGCAGAAACCGATGCCCATGTCCCGGTGGATGTAGTCGCGGCGGTCCAAGGTGTCGAGCGGGTGCATCTCGAGCTCTGCCAGGCGCACGAAAAAGCGCGGCCCGGCGTAACGGGTCTTGTTCTCCTCGTGGTCGCGGATCACGTGGCAGACGTTCTGGCAAAGGAAGCACTCGATGCACTTGTGGAACTCCTGGCCCCGGTCGATGTCGACCTGGGCCATCCTGTAGAGGCCGTCGGGGTCCCTCGGACCCGGCTTGAAGGCGGGGATGAGCTTGGCCACCTCGAAGTTGTACGAGACGTCGGTCACGAGGTCGCGCATGATGGGAAAGGCGCGCATCGGCGAGATCGTGACGGGCTCGTCGGTGGGCAGCGTGCTCATGCGAGTCATGCACATCAACCTGGGCCGGCCGTTGATCTCGGCGCTGCACGAGCCGCACTTGCCGGCTTTGCAGTTCCAGCGGACGGCGAGGTCGGGCGCCTGGGTCGCCTGGATGCGATGGACGACGTCGAGCACGACCTCGCCCTCCTGGGGAGTCACGTGGTAGTCCTCGAAGCGGCCACCGCTCGCGTCTCCGCGCCACAGGCGCATGACGAGGTCCTTTTCCGGCGCCTTCGGTGAGGGCTGAGCAGCTGCGGAGGGGGCAGGTTCGGTGTCGATGGACATCAGTGCGCCCCTTCCTCGAAGAGTTTCGCGAGCTCGTCCGGCATCTGGGGTTTGGGCTCCTTCACAACGACGTACTCACCGTCGACGAGGCGGGTGATCATGTTCACGTTCTCGAACTCCGGGCTGAAGCCGGGGTAGTCCTCGCGGGTGTGGCCCCCTCGGCTCTCCCGGCGCTCGATGGCGCTCAACGTCGTGCAGTTCGAGACCGCCAGCATCGACTCGAGGTCCAAGGCGAGGTGCCAACCCGGGTTGAACTGGAGGTTTCCCTCGACAGCGCAGTGCGATGCGCGTTCGGCGAGGGCAACCAGCTTCTGCTTCGCCTCGAGCAGCTCGGCCTCGGTGCGGATTATGCCCACGAGCGCCTGCATCGTCTCTTGCAGGTCACGGTGCACCGCGTAGGCGTCCTCGTGGCTGGCGTTGGCGAAGTAGGACGTCGCGTGTTGTGTCACCCCGGTGACTTGAGTCTCTGAGAGCTTTGCGACCCCCGGCATGGCAAGGGCGCGCTCGGCTGCCGCCTGGCCCGCCCTGCGGCCGAACACCACGAGGTCCGACAACGAGTTGCCCCCGAGCCTGTTCGAGCCGTGCATGCCGCCTGCGGCCTCGCCGGCGGCGTAAAGGCCTTCGACCGTCGTGGCCTCCGTGTCGGCATCGACGCGGATGCCCCCCATGGCGTAGTGGCAGGTCGGGCCGACCTCCATCGGCGTCGTGGTGATGTCGATGTCGGCCAGTTCCTTGAACTGGTGGTACATGGAGGGCAGGAGCCGGCGTATCTCCTCTGGCGTGCGGCGGCTCGCGATGTCCAAGAAGACGCCGCCGTGTGGGCTGCCCCGGCCCGCCTTCACCTCCGAGTTGATGGCGCGGGCGACCTCGTCACGGGGAAGAAGGTCAGGCGGACGGCGGAAGTCCCTCTTGTTCTTGTACCACTGGTCCGCCTCCTCGACCGAGTCGGCGGTCTCCGCCGCGAAGAAAGGCGAGATGTAGTTGAACATGAAGCGCTCGCCGTCGCGGTTCTTCAGGACACCGCCGTCGCCCCGCACGCCTTCGGTCACGAGCAGGCCCCGCGCCGAGGGCGGCCACACCATCCCCGTCGGGTGGAACTGGATGGCTTCCATGTCGATCAGATCGGCGCCGGCCCACAGGGCGAGCGCCATGCCGTCGCCGGTGCACTCCCACGAGTTGGAGGTGAACTTCCATGCCTTGCCGAGCCCGCCTGTGGCGATGACGACCGCCTTGGCGCCGAAGGTCACAAAGCGCCCAGACTCACGGAAAAAGCCGACCGCCCCGTTCACGGCGCCCTGATCGTCTTGCAGGAGACGGACGATCTTGCACTCCATGAAGACGTCGATCCCGATCTCCACGGCGCGGTGCTGCAGAGCCCTTATCATCTCGAGGCCGGTGCGGTCGCCCACATGCGCGAGACGCGCGTAGCGATGACCCCCGAAGTCCCGTTGCAGGATGCGGCCGTCCGAGGTGCGGTCGAACAGTGCCCCCCACTCCTCGAGCTCGAGGACGCGGTCGGGGGCCTCCAGGGCATGGATCTGGGCCATGCGCCAGTTGTTGAGCATCTTGCCGCCACGCATCGTGTCGCGGAAGTGGACCTCCCAGTTGTCCTCCGGCCACACGCTGCCGAGCGCCGCGGCGATGCCGCCCTCGGCCATGACCGTGTGGGCCTTGCCCAGGAGGGACTTGCACACGAGCGCCGTGCGCGCCCCCAGCTCGCGCGCCTCGATGGCCGCCCTGAGCCCGGCACCGCCGGCGCCTATGACGACCACGTCGAAGTCGTGCCGCTCGGTGTCGGTCATCAGAAGATCCTCGGGTCACTAAAGGTGCCGGACGAGACAAGGTAGATGTAGAGGTCCGACACGACGATGGTCATGAGCGAGAGCCAGGCGAACAGCTGGTGGTGCTTGTTCAGCGGCGTCGTGAGGTTGGTCCAGATCCACGTCCTCACGGGCGCGGCGGAGAACTTCTTCAGGTTCCCGCCGCTCAGATGGCGGCAAGCATGGCAGCCGAGCTGGTAGGCCCAGATGAAAACGGAGTTCGCGACGAGGATGAGCGTTCCCACACCCATGCCGATGCCGCCGGGGAAGCGGAAGGCCTCGATGGCGTCGTAGGTCAAGAGCACGGCAAAGATGAAGGTGAAGTACCAGGTGTAGCGGTGGATGTTCTGCAGCACGAGCGGGAAACGGGTCTCGCCCGTGTAGCGCTTGCGCAAAGCCCTCTTCCCGGTCGAGGTCGACCCGGCGTCGGCGACCGCGCACGCCGGCGGCGAGAGCCAGAAGGCCCGGTAGTAGGTCTTGCGGTAGTAGTAGCAGGTGAGCCGGAAGGCCAGCGGGAACACGAGGATGATGAGCGCGGGTGAGAAACCCGAGTTGGCCGGCGTGACCGGCCCCCAGCGGATGGCCGAGGGGCAGTTGGAGGCGAGGCACGGCGAGTAGAACGGCGACAGGTAGTTGCGCCCGAGATCGAGGCCGACGAAGTAGTGGCCGTTGCGGAACGCCGCCCATGTGGCGTAGACGACGAAGGCGAGCAGCCCGAGCCCGGTGACGAGGGGCTGGGCCCACCAGGGGTCCTTGCGGAGCACGACCGCCCTCGAGGGGCCGGCCCTCGTGGCGCCGATGTGGACAGGGATGGGCTCGGGCCGAGGTACCGGCGACGGTGCCTCCTCGATGACGCTCATCAGTTGCCTCCGTGGGGATCGGTCTCGCCCGATCGTAGGTCGGACATGTCCTCACAAGCTCCGTGCGACGTGGCGATCATCATTGCACCGGGGCTGCAGGTGCTGCGAGTTAACGCCCGTAGTCTCACCGAATGTCCGAGATGTCCTCCAGTACCGAGCCAAGACCTTCCTCTCCCGCCCCGACGAGCTCGGCCCCCCACCGCCGCAGCGCCCCTTCGGGCCTCGCCTCCACCCTCGGAGAGCTCCGCGCCTCCGGCTGGGCTTCGCTTCCGGTCAAGGAGGAGATCCGGCGCAACGTGCTCGTCCGCGTGTCGCAGGCAAAGCCGGTCGTGGGCGGCGTGCTCGGCTATGACGACAGCGTCCTGCCGGCGCTCGAGCACGCGCTCATAGCCGGCCACGACGTGATCTTCCTCGGCGAGCGGGGCCAGGCCAAGAGCAGGATGATCAGATCGCTCGTGGGTCTGTTGGACGAGTGGCTGCCCGTGGTGGCCGGCTCCGAGATAAACGACGATCCTTACCGCCCCGTCTCGCGGATGGCCCGGGACCTCGTGGCCGAGGCCGGCGACGACACGCCCATCGCCTGGGTCCACCGCAGCGACCGCTACGGCGAGAAGCTGGCCACGCCGGACACGTCCATGGCGGACCTGATCGGCGAGGTCGACCCGATCAAGGTTGCCGAGGGCCGTCACCTCTCCGACGAGCTCACGCTTCACTACGGGCTCGTGCCTAGGACCAACCGCGGCATCTTCGCCATAAACGAGCTGCCCGATCTCGCCGAGCGCATCCAGGTCGGCCTGCTCGACGTGCTCGAGGAACGCGACGTCCAGATCCGTGGCCACAAGGTGCGCCTCCCTCTCGACATCGTGCTCGTCGCCTCGGCGAACCCGGAGGACTACACGAACCGGGGCAGGATCATCACTCCGCTCAAGGACCGTTTCGGAGCCCGCATAAGGACGCACTATCCCCAGGACCTCGAGACCGAGCTCACGATCGTGGCCCAGGAGGCCCGCGCCTTCGAGGCCGCCGGTGTCCGCCTCCAGTTCCCCGGGTACATGTCCGAGATCGTCGCCAGGCTGAGCCAGCTCGCGCGCCGCAACCCGAAGGTCAGCCAGCACTCGGGGGTGTCGGTGCGCCTGAGCGTGACCAACCAGGAGACGCTGGCCGCCGCGGCGCTCCGCCGTGCTCTCCTGCACGGCGAGACCGAAGCTTCCCCTCGCGTGAGCGACCTCGGCGCGCTGCACTCCTCGACGCTCGGCAAGCTCGAGATCGAGTCGCTCGAGGAAGGTGAGGACGAGGAGGTCGTCGACAAGCTCATAAAGGCGGCCATCCTGCAGACCTTCCGCGAGCACTGCCCGCCCGAGACACTCGGCCAGGTGGTCGGCGCGTTCGAGGACGGGACGGTCGTGCACATCGGGCCGGACGTCTCCTCACAGGACTACGTCGCCGTCCTCGGCGAGCTGCCGGCACTGCGCACGCCGGTGAGAGTGCTGGCAGCCGAGTCGGAGAGCCCTGCAGCGATCGCCAGTGCCATCGAGCTCGTGCTCGACGGGCTGCACCTGTCCAAACGGCTCAACAAGGACGCCGCGGGCCCGCGGGCGACCTACCGGGCACGATAGGACCACGAGGTGGCCCTCTACCGCTACTCGAGATGGGACGGCACCCAAGTCGGGTTCGACCTCGACGCGGACGCCATCCTGGCCGAGATCCAGGACGACCTCGTGTACCACGGCGACGTCGGCTTCGCCCTCCGGCGGATGATGCAACAGGGATTCTCGGACTCCGGGGGCCGGCACATCGAGGGCCTGCAGGCCCTCTTGGAGCGCATCCGGGAACGCCGACGCACCGAAGCTGCCCAGCACGATCCTTCCGGCGCCTACCGGGAGATCGCCGACGAGCTGAACGAGATCCTCGACCAAGAGCGCGAGGCGCTCGACTCGTTGCAGCAGGCGGCCGCCGACTCGGGGGACGACAGGCGCCGCCAGGTCACAGACGAGGTCGTGGGCGAGCGCCGTGCCCAGCTCGGGCTGCTCCCCGAGGACCTGGCCGGCCGTGTGCGCGGTCTGGAGAGCTACGAGTTCACCTCCAGCGAGGCGAGCGACCGCTTCGAGGAGCTCTTGGAACGTCTGCGCGCCGAGACCGTGAGGACCTTCCTCGACCAGATGGCCGGCACCGCTTCCGAGACGGGGGCCTCCGAGCGCGAGCACATCCGCAACGCCCTCGACGCCTTGAACACCATGATGGAACAGCGCGCCGCGGGCGAGTCGCCGGACCCGAGCTTCGAGCAGTTCATGGAACACTACGGCGACCTGTTCCCCGGTGATCCGGCGAACCTCGACGAGCTCTTGGAACAGCTCGCCCGGCGGATGGCGGCCGCCTCGGCGATGCTCGCCTCGATGACGCCCGGCGAACGGACCCAGCTGCAAGAGCTGATGGACCTTCTGATGAGCGACATGGACCTCTCCTGGCAGGTCAATCGTCTGGCGGCAAACCTGCGCGGGGCCTTTGCAGGCGAGCAGTGGGACAGGCGTACGTCCTTCGGCGGCAGCGGGACCATGGGCTTGGCCGAGACGACCGACATGTTCCAACGACTCGGCGAGCTCGACCAGCTCGAGGAGATGTTGTCCGGGTCGCCCCAGCCCGGAGCGCTCGCCGAGATCGACCTCGAGAGGATACGAGAACTGTTGGGCACACAGGCCGCAGCTTCGCTGGGAGAACTGCAGGAACTGTCACGACGTCTCGAACAGGCCGGCCTCGTCGAGCAGCACGAGGGACGTCTCGAGCTGACGCCGAAAGGGCTCCGGCGCATCGGCCAGCGGGCGCTCGAGGAACTCTTCAAGCACCTGTCCAAGGACCGTCTCGGAGGCCATGGCCTGGCCAAGGTCGGGACGGGCCATGAGCGCGCCGAGGACACAAAGCCCTACGAGACAGGGGACCCCTTCAACTTGAACATCGAGCGGACATTGCGCAACGCCTTGCGCCGCCAGGTTGCCGAGGGGGAGCTCGACACGGGCGGCCGGCCCGGCGTGCGGTTCCCGGTCCGCTTGAGCCCTGAGGACTTCGAGGTGGAGCGCACCGAGCACCAGAGCCCGTGCGCGACCGTGCTCCTCATCGATTTGTCACTGTCCATGCCCCTTCGTGACAACTTCCTCGCCGCGAAGAAGGTCGCCCTCGCCATGCAGGCCCTCATCTCCGGCCAATTCCCCAGGGACTATCTGGGGATAGTCGGTTTCTCGGAACGGGCACGCGAGATCCGACCAGCTGAGCTGCCGACCGTCTCGTGGGACTACGTCTACGGCACCAACATCCAGCACGCGCTCGTGCTTGCGCGCCGGTTGCTCGCGCGTCACCACGGCACTCGCCAGATCGTGATGATCACCGACGGTGAGCCGACGGCCCACATCCAGCCCGACGGAGGCGTTTTCTTCAACTACCCGCCCGCACGGGCCACAGCCGAGGCCACACTGGTGGAGGTCCTGCGCTGCTCGCAAGAAGGGATACGGATCAACACCTTCGCCCTCGACGCGACGGGGCACCTGCGCGACTTCATCGAGAAGATGACCCAATTGAACAGGGGTCGGGCCTTTTTCACCACACCCGACACGCTCGGGGACTACGTCCTCGTCGATTTCATCGAGAACCGGCGACACCTGTCGAAAAGGCGTTCCCGGGGCGCATAAAAGGGTTCGAAAAGCCTGGGACTGTGGCCCACGGCCACGAGCCTTGGCCGTGCTTTGCCCAATTTCAGGGCAGGTCGAAACTCCCTCTTGCATCCGTTGGCGCCAAGGTCCATGATAATCACCATCTTGTAACTACACGGTTGCGAGTCGTTAGGGGAGGGGGCGCCCAAGATGGCACTCCAAGCGTTGCTCGAAGGTGGCCTCGACAGGACCTGGCAAGGTCGTGCTAACTGCATGGGCGTCGATCCGGAGCTGTTCTTCCCGGAGCGGGGCGCATCCACGCGGGAGGCCAAGGAGGTTTGCCGAGGCTGTGTCGTCCGCCTCGACTGTCTCGAGTTCGCTATCGCCAACAGCGAGAAGTTCGGCATCTGGGGTGGCATGAGCGAACGGGAGCGCCGCAGGGTCCGTCGGGCCCGAGTGCTCGCCCAGACGGCTAACACGGCTTCCTGAGCGCACCACGAAGCGGCACTCAGCTGTCGGGGCGAGCCCCGGTCGCGCTCTCCTCGCTCGGGTGCGTGCAACCCGATTGCTGGGTACCGTCTTCGGCACCTTGTGAGAAGGCAAGTGCCGCCGTGCCCGGACGCGCGCCTCTTTCTCCGGCGAGGTGACGGCCTTTTCTTGTGGCGGACCTAGTCGGCCGCCTCTCGGCTCAGCTGGAGCGGACTGCGATGAGCCGGCGGTGGCGGGCGATCCGCCTGCGCTCGCGCTCTGAAGTGCCACCCCAGACGCCGTGGTCGATGTGGTTGACCATGGCGTACTCGAGGCACGGCTCTTTGACTGGGCAATCGGCGCAAACCCGTCGCGCCACCTCCACCCCCACGCCGTCACTCGGGAAAAAGGTGTCCGGAGGCATCTCCCGGCACTTCCCCCGCCCCATCCACGAAGTGTCCACGTCTCCATTGTGACGTGTCCGGCGCGCCACCGCCACGGCTGGGAGCATATTCGCAGGAAATCCTAAGTTTTGTCGCGGGCGCCTACCGGCGTCCGCCAGAGGCGGACAGGACGTTCGCGCCGGGCTACCGGTAGATTGTCGAGGTGCCCCAAAGCCCAGGTGGCGAAGACATTGCCGGCACCGACCCCCTGAGTGAGCTGCTGAGTTGGGGCGAGGCGGAACACGCGGGCGGCACCTCGGCGCCCGGTCACCAAGGCGAAAGCGGCATTTTCACAGAGCCGGGCGACGGCGAGACCGGGCCCGGGCCCTCCGCCTCCTTCGCCGGCCCCGGGAGCCTCTACCCGGAACCCGGTTACGGACGGGCCGGCTACATACCACCCGCTGTTGCCCGGTCAAGCTACGAGCCGCAGTGGCCCGCTCAGTGGGCCTACCACGAGGCGCCGAGGCACAAGGTGCCGAAACGTCCTCCCCGATCGCTTCCCGGATGGTTCGGCGTGGCCCTCGTGTCGGCTCTGATCGGCGCCGTGGCCGGCAGCAGCATCGTGGCCGTCTTTGCGAGCCGGTCCCCCCAGACCATCGTCCGGGAGTACTTCCCCACAAACAGCCACAAGGTCCAAGTGGGCGACGTCCAGTCGATACTGGCGTCGGTGCTGCCGGCGGTGGTGTCGATCGACACGAGCAGTTTCCGGGGCGTCGGCGCCGTCGGCTCGTATGTGCAAGGTGCGGGCACGGGCATGATCATCGAGCCGAGTGGCGTGATCCTCACGAACAACCACGTGATCGAAGGGGCTCAGACCGTCACCGTGACCCTCTACGGTCAGGTCAAGCAGTTCCCGGCCAGGATCATCGGCACCGACGCCGTGAAGGACATCGCCCTCGTGCAGGTCGAAGGGGCGGGAAGATCGCTGCCGACGGTGCGGTTCGGGAACTCGCAGTCGGCCCAGCAAGGTGACGGCGTGCTCGCCATAGGAAACGCGCTGGCGCTCGCCGGTGGGCCGACGGTGACAGAGGGCATCGTCTCCGCGCTCAACCGCTCGCTCACTGCCACCACCGACAACGGCACGACGGAGAACCTGACCGGATTGATCCAGACCGACGCACCCATCAACCCGGGCAACTCGGGCGGCCCCTTGGTCAATTCCTCGGGGCTGGTCGTCGCGATGAACACGGCCGTCGCGACGAGCTCGGAGGGAAACGCACCGGCGCAGAACGTCGGTTTCGCCATCGCGATCGACGAGATCCGTGCCATCGTGGCCCAGATCCTGCAACGTGCGGGCATGCACTGACCGGGCGCCGGCAGCCCCGGCTCGGGCCCGGCAGTGGCCCCGCCCGGTACAGTGGGCCGGTCGTGCCGCCAAGGAGAGACAATGAGCTTGATCAACCCGGAGGAACATCAGCCGCCCGAGCCGCCCCGGGGCCATGTCCGGATGGTCTACCTAGGTCCCGTCGCGCCGCACTGGGAGGTGGAGTCGGAGTTCGGTGACAGGGCCGTCATCGAAGAGTTCCGCCAGCGCGCCCTGGCGCGCCTTGTGCTGCTGCCTCCGCACGACCCGCAGTTCCGCAGGAACCGTGAGCGCATCGTCCGCGACGCCGAGCGGGAGAACCTCATCTTGGAGTGGGACTTCGGCGTGCCCGAAGAAGAGGTCGGCCTCGCCTGAGCACCGTCAGTCGCCGTCGGCCGCGAGGTTGATGCGGGCGAGCCACAACCCGGGGGCTTCGAGCTCCGCGGGCGTCGGCAGGTGCTTCTCGGCGGTCCACAGCCGGGCCAGGTCTATCTCGCCGGAACGCTCGAGGACGCCCTGGACAAAAGCGGAGCCGCGGTCGACGTCTTCCTGGTCGAGGTGCAGCCCGAACAAGGACTCCGCGACCCGTTCACCCTCCCCGCGTCCGACCCGGCGCCTGCGCATCGCCTCGCCTATCGGTGCGTGGCCCCCGATCAGTCGCGAGGCGACGACCGAGGTCACGTACTCGGCGTAGCCGGCGATGGTCGCCGTCAGGCAGGCGAGCTGGGCGCGGACCTTCTCGAGCTCGGGAGAAGGGCCGTAGTCCCCATCGCCGGCAAGGCTCGAGTCGCCCATTATCTGGGAAAGGCCCGGGATGGACCCCGGGTCGATGCCCTGCAACAGGCCTTCGAAGTCGCGCGGATCGGGCCGGACGAGCCGGACGTGGGCGACGACGAGATCCTCGAGCCGCTTTGCGACGTGCGGGCGGGTGAGCACCGCGTGGAGGGCCATCTCGTGCGCGCACAGCCATAGGCGCAGGTCGTCCACGGGGAGGCTCCACTCCTCGGCCACTCGTTCCAGGTTGGCGAGAACGACGAGGATCTCGTACGAGGCCGATCGCGGCAGGGGCAGGTCGTACTGCCCCAGGGAGCGCCGTGCGAGGTGGCCGACGACCGAGCCCACCTGCATCGCCGCCATGGCCGGGGCCATCGCCGAGGTCCACCGGCCGATCATCTCGGTGAGATCGGCCTCCTCGTCCTCGTCACCGTCGTCGTCGTCGACGCCTTTGAGCAGGTCGTCCTCCCCGACGAAGGGGTCCGCCGGCAGCTCGCCGGCGTCATCGCCCGTTGGCGGGAGGGCTTCGCCGCCAGGTCCGAGGTCCGCTCCGGCGCCCCCGCCGGGCCCGAAGCCGAGCGGGCCGGGCGGAGCTGTGCCCGAGCCGGGGCGCTCGGTCCCGGCCGCCGTCGTCATGGCCGCCGCGAGGCGGTCGAGCAGCGGCCTCCAGGCCTCGAGGCTGCGGCGGGCCCAGTCGACGCGTGTCGTCGGGACGAGCCTTAGGCCCGCGCCGCCGGATCCGAGCACCATGCCCGTGACGTCGCTCACGTGCAACTCGGCGATCGCGCTCAGCTCCTCGAGGCGGATGCGGGCGATCGGGTCAGGATTGGGGTCGGGCTCGTCGCCCGCGGCCACACTCGCGGCCAGTTGAAAGGCGAGCTCCCACTGCAGCGGTCCCTCCGTCCTGATCAGTCGCAGGAGGTCTCCCAGCATGTGGCGGAGGAAATCACCACCGCCCGGCGCCAGAGGATCGCTCACATGCCTGATGCTAGGGCGAGGGTCGCCCAGGCGCGGTCCGGACCCGCGGGCCGGACGGCCGGGACCTCAGGCCGCCGCTTCGAGGCGGGCGTGCGCGGCCCACATGTGGCCGCGTCGCACGACGTTGAGGACGACCGCCTGGTTGGGCGGCAAGGAGTAAAGAGCCGCCACGATGTCCGACATCGTCCGCACGGCCTTGCCGTTCACCGCCTCTATGAGATCGCCCGGCCGAAGCCCTGCCTTGGCGGCTCCGCCGGCCGCCTTGACCGACATCACCTCGACCGCGGTACGGGTGGGTGACACCGAGGTGGTCTGACCGGTGATCCCGAGCCAGCCGTGGACGACGCGCCCCTCCGATATGAGGTCCTGCGAGACGATCGCGGCCAGCCAACCGGGCGTCGCCACCATGGTCTGGCCATTGACGCTCGTGATCATGCCTATGAGCCGCCCCGCCCCGTCCAGCACCGCGCCACCGGCCTCAACTCCGGCGAGCGGGTCCAACATGACCAAGGAGTCGAGAAGGGGCGGGCTGTCGCCCGTCGAGGGGAGCTCGACGTCGGCCTGGCTGACGGTGCCCCAGCACGTACGGGGCCCGTGGCCGTCGACCCAGACGACAGCGACGAACGAGCCGTAGCCCATCGACGCTCCCGAGACAAAGCTTGCCGCGTCGAGGGTGTCGGGGTCGTGCACGCGTACGACGGCGAGGCCGGTGCCGGGGTCGACGCCGACCAGTGTCGCGACGAGCTGCTGGCCGTCGATGACAACCGAGATGTCGTCGGTGTTGGCGACGAGCGAGGCGGGCACGAGCACGAATCCCTTCGGGCTCACGACGACGCCGACGCCGCTCGCGTTGCCGTCAAGGACCATGGGCATGGCCGTGGTCACCCGGGAGGCGAGCTTGTAGAGCCCGGGCTCGACACCCACGAGGACCGTGGTCGTGGTGGAGAGGCTCACGCCCATGGTCGGGAGCACGGTCTTGCTCACCTGGGCGTTGGTGTAGCTGTGGTTCACGGCCGAGGTGGAGGTCACCGGCGACGGCGACGAGAGCAGGTGGGTGAGGTGGCCGCCCACCAGCACGACGCCGGTGGCCAAGAGCGCGCCGACGATGCCGGCCGACCAGGCCCCGGCGCGAGAGGGCGTGGAGGCCATCCAGCTGCGTCGCGCGGAGAGCGCCTCTGCTGTGACGGGGAGGTGGTGAGCGCCGAGCTCGGAGGGGTGTCGCCAGAGGCGGTCGTCGGGGGGCAGCAGGGGACCGCTCGGGCCGTCATCCGGTAAGTCGTCGAAGTCGTCTCCGGGTTCGACCACGGTCATCGAGGATAGTGAAGGACGATCGCGATAGGGCGTCGCCCACCTTTGCGGGGCCGCCCGCCTGGCGCGGGTCGCATACCATGACCGACGTGCTCGTGTCGGCGACAGGTGACAACTGGCTCGAGCTCACCGCCGAGCCCCTCCCGGTCGAGCGCGCCCTCGAGTGGGCCGAGATGCCTTCGTGCGGCGCGGTGGCGTGCTTCGTCGGCACGGTGCGCGACCACGCCGAAGGCCGCACCGGCGTGCGGACGATCGACTACGAGGCTTATGTGGACCAGGTACTTCCGAGGTTCGAGGCGATCGTGAAGGCCGCCCGGGAGCGCTGGCCCGAGATCGGGCGGACCGCCGTCTGGCACCGGGCCGGTCTTTGTGGACTGGGCGAGGCTTCGGTCGTGGTCGTCGTCTCCACGCCGCACCGGGCCGAGGCCTTCGACGCCTGTCGCTACCTGATCGACACCTTGAAGGCGACGACCCCCATCTGGAAACGGGAGACCTGGGAGGGGGGCACTGACTGGAGCCCTGCGGCCCGGCCCATCGAGGCCCCTCCCGAGGCCGGCCGGTAGTGGGCGCCGACCTCGCGGTCGACTTCGGCACGGCACGGACCCTCGTGGCCGTGCGCGGCCGCGGCGTCGTCGTCGACGAGCCGACCGTCGCCGCGGTGGACCGGGGGCGGAACCGCCTCCTGGCTTTCGGCAACCGTGCTTTGAGCCTGCGTGGCCGCTGTTCGGGCGACGTCGCCCTGGTCCGGCCCGTCTGCCACGGCCAGCTGGCGGACCTCGAGCTCACCTGGGCCGTTGCGAGAGAGCTGCTGCGCCTCGTGCGGACCTGGTCGGCGAGCCAGCCGACAGTGCTCTGCTGTGCCTCCGGTGCCGCGACGGGCGTGCAGAGACGAGCCCTCGACCGTGCCTTCAAGCAGGCCGGCGCGGGCAGCGTGCGTTTCGTGGAGCAGCAAGTGGCCGTGGCGCTCGGCTCCGGGCTTCGCATCGCAGAACCAGTCGCCTCGATGGTCGTGGACGTCGGCGCGGGCACGAGCGAGATCGGCGTGCTCGCCCTCGGCGGTCTTGTGACCCAGGCGTCGGTGCCGGTCGGGGGGGAGGACTTCGACGAGGCGATCAGGCGGTTCTGCGCCCGTGACTTCGAGCTCGCGATCGGCCTCGAGACCGCCGAGGCGATCAAGCGCGCCATCGGGAGCGCCTGGGTGGACGAGGACGACAAGGTCGAGGTCCGGGGTCGTGACATCTCCAATGGCACCGCCCGCTCGGTGGTCATCACGCGGGCAGAAGTGGCCGACGCCATAGCGCCGCGCGTGGAGCGGATCCTTCACGCGGCCACAACCTGCATCGCCGCGGCGCCCCCCGATCTGGCGAACGACCTTTTGAACCGGGGCCTTTACCTCGCCGGGGGAGGGGCCTTGCTCGCGGGCTTCGGCAAACGCCTGGCGTCGGCCACGGGCATCCCGGTCCACTTGGTGGAAAATCCCGAGCGATGTGCGGTCGCCGGGGCCGCCTTGTGCATGGCCACCATGGGCCACACCGCCGAATCGGTCAGCCGTCGCCGGTGGTGACCTCGAGCAGGTCCTCGGCCGCTTGACGGACCTGCCAGTCCCGGTCCTTCAGGCACCGCCTGATGGCGGCGTCGGAGTCCGGGCTGTCGATGGCACTGAGCGCGATCACCGCCCGTCGGCGGATCTGCGGCTTGTCCTCGAGCGCGGCCAGGATGGCGGGGAGCCCTTCCTCGTCGCCGATGGCCCCGAGGGCTGCCACGGCTGACTCCCGGCACAGCGCATCGGCGTGCGCCGTGGCGATCTCGACGAGGGCCGGTACGGCCCGGCGCTCGCCCACCTCGCCGACCGCGAAACAGGCGGCCTCTACCACCGCCGCGTCGGGGTCGTGAAGAAGGGCTGCGAAGTCCGCACCCGGCAAGGCGGCGCCGAGCTCCAAGGCGCGCCTTCGGGCCCGGGGATCGGGATCGGCGAGCGCCCGGGCGGCGTCCTCGGGCGTCGCCCGGCCCATCCGCACGAGTGCCCCGAGCGCGGTCGCCCGCACCTCCGGGTCAGGGTCACCGAGCAATGACCTGGCTGCCGGCTCGTCTCCGACATGGCCGGCCAGGGCGGCATCTCCCCGCCGGCGGGCCGCGTCCGCTGACGCCTGGTCTCCGGGTCCGGTCATTGATGCTGCCCGCGCACGGCGGCGCCATGGCAGGCTACGGCTCGATGGATTCGCAACAGGATGAGTCGAGCCTAGAGGCGGGGCAACCACCCGTCGCGACCGGCGACGTCGTCGAGGTCTACGGCGAGGCGGGCGGCCCGAAGCGCAAGGCTCGCCGCGGCGGCGGTTTCTCTTGGAGCGTGGGCAGCACGGTGCTCGTCGTCATCACCGTCGTGCTCGTCGCGGCGGTGGTCTCGTGGTTCATCCAGCTGCCGTACTACGCGCTCACGCCCGGCTCGGCGCCCGCGGTGAGCACTCTCATAAAGGTCCCCGCGGCCGACCGGCACCCGCACCGTGGCTCTGTGCTCCTCGTCTACGTGGAGCTCACCGCCTTGCGCGCGCTCTACTACCCGTTCTTCTGGCTCGACCCGAACGCCACCATCTATCCGAGCGGTGCCATCCTCGGCAGCGAGTCCACGGCCCAGTACCAGACCGAGGGCGAGATCGACATGTCGACCGCGCAGCAGGCCGCTACTGTCGTCGCCCTCGAACAGCTCGGTTACAAGGTCCCGGTCGTGGCGCTCGGGGCGCTCGTGTACGGGATCCTCCCCGGCTCGCCCGCCGCCGCGTCGCTCCAGGTGGGCGACGTCATCAGCAAGGTCGACGGTTTCAAGGTATCCAGCTATCTCGGCCTGCAGGCGAGGCTCGAGGAGATCGGGCCGGGCGCGGCCGTACGGCTGGTGGTGAGCGCCTACCCGGCCGGCAAGCCGAGGAATGTGAACATGAAACTCGGCGTGTTCCGCATCGAGGGAAGTGGCGCTTCGGCGTCGCTCGCCTGCTTGAGCGAGGGTGAGGGGACCAAGTACAAGATCGCAGAGCTCGTGACGGTCAAAGGCGGCAAGCCTCACGCCGTCTCGTGCATGGGCATCTACGCCCAGGGCTCCGGAGGCCCGGCTGTCGACGGGACCGCCTTTAGGATCGGCCCTTTGCCCGTGAAGGTGGACCTGTCCTCCGAGGGGATCGTCGGGCCCTCGGCGGGTCTGGCCTTCACCCTCGGCCTCATGCAGGAGCTCGACCCGGCCAACTTGACCGGCGGGCGCAAGATCGCCGCCACCGGGACGATGTCGATCGACGGGACGGTCGGCGACGTCGGCGGGGTCGCCCAGAAGACGATCGCGGTCCGCGGCGCGGGCGCGAGCGTGTTCCTCGTGCCCCCCCAGGAGTACGCGGTCGCCAAGGCGCATGCCGGCGGGCATCTCAAGGTGTACGCCGTGAGCACGATCGGACAGGCGGTTCACATCCTCGAGTCGCTCGGGGGCCGCATCTCCAAGGCCTCCACGGGTTGAGGCAGCGTCGTAGGCTATTGGCAATGTCGGAGGATCCTCAGCTCGTATCGATCTCGTCAAGCACGCCGCTCAGTCCTGACGAGGTCGCGCACAAGTCCTTTCCCGCAGCACGCCGGGGTGTTGACGGCGAAGCCGTCCGGAGCTTCCTCGGGAAGGTGGCCGCGGAGCTCCGTGCTGCGCTGGAGCGCGAGGCGATTCTCCGCGAGCGCGTCGCCGAGGCGGAGCGCCGGGCGGAGGAGCCCGTCTTGGACGAGGCGACGCTCACCCGGGCAATTGGCATCGAGACAGCCAAGATCCTGTGGACCGCACACGACGCCGCCGGCAAGGTCGTCGCCAAGGCAGAGGAGCGGGCGGCAGAGCTGATCGCAGAGGCCGGGCAGGTCTTCGCCGAGCAGCAGGCGGCCGCTGAGGCGGAATCGGCCGGGATCCTTGGCGCGGCGCAGCGCGAGGCCGGCGAGTACCTGAGCCAGGCCCGGGCGGAGGCCGACTCGATGACCGAGGTGGCACGCGCGGAGGCCGTCGAGCTGCTGGACGCCACCAAGGAGGAGTGCCGCCGCATGGTCGCAGAGGCGCGGGGGCTTCGTAACCGCGCCCTCGCCGATCTCGTGGCTCGCCGGCGTGCCCTGCGCGTGCAGCTCGAAGAGCTCCGCACCGGCAAGGACTCGCTCCTCGGCGTCGTGGACACCGTCGCCGCCTCCGTCGTCGAGTTGCGCGAGCGCCTGTCCTCGGCAGAGGACGAGGCACGTGTGGCTGCGGAGCAGGCAGGCGAGCGCCTCGACACCGAGCTCGGCCACAGCGACCTCGCCGAGCTCGAGGCGGAGCTCGCCGCAGCCGCGAGCGGGGCCGGCGTCAACGAGTTCGGCGACGACGAGGCCTTGAGCGCAGTCGCCGCCACGGCGGTGGGCGAGGCAGAACAGGACGCGATCACCGGCGTAGGGCCCGCCGCTGCAGGCATCGGGGAAGCTGACGGTTCCAGATCAAGCCGGCGCAGCGTCGACGAGCTCTTCGCCCGCATCCGCGCCAGCCGTGCGGCCGAGGAGGCGGCCGACGAGCCGCCCGCAGCCGAGCCCGTCCTGGCCGAGCCCGAAGCGGCCGTCGCGCTCGGCGAGACGGGTCCCGATGTGCAAGGAGACGAAGAGCCGGCGGGAGAGGGCCCTTCCGGGCCGGCCGGGCTCGCCGAGACCGCCGCGCCGGCGGCCGGCCCGGCGGAACAGGCCCCTGACAACACCGAGACAGTTGTCGTCGCCGTCGAGCAGGACATCTCCGTGGTGGTAGTGCCGGCGAACGACGGCGACGCCATATCCGAGCCGGACGTCGAGTCGCTGGCCCGGCGTGACCACCTTCTCGGGTCCATCACGGCCAAGCTCGGGCGCTCCTTGAAGCGTGCCCTCCAGGACGACCAGAACGACCTCTTGGACGCGCTGCGCCAGAGCTCGCGCAAGCCCGTGCTCGACGAGCTGATCCCAGCTGATGTCCAGCGCGAGAGGTTCGTGGCGGCGGCGAGCGACCAGCTCGCGAAGGCCTATGAGGCGGGCGCCGCCTTCCTGGTGACCGGAGACGCCGTGGCGGGGCCATCCGTGTCGGCACCGGCCCCGAGCGCCGCTGTGGCCTTCGAGGCGGGGGCGCTCATCGCGGCCGAACTGGCAGACGACCTGTCCTCCTTGTTGCGCCAGAGGATCGAGGACTCG
>Ga0181520_10004365_pt1 | contig 23715 bp, 20 predicted proteins | sample PEATcosm2014_Bin_29_FD_132451 | JGI IMG/M metagenome (GOLD analysis project Ga0181520, IMG submission 132451) | Peatland microbial communities from MTU Mesocosm Facility, Houghton, MI, USA - PEATcosm2014_Bin02_30_metaG | ecosystem: Environmental > Terrestrial > Soil > Wetlands > Peat | place...
AGCGCATCGGTATCGCAGCAACTGCGCGAAGCGTTTCCCTATGATTCCGCGCCTCAATACTTGATCTTCGACCATGGCTTTAACTTTAATGACAGCGTTGTTGAGACGATCAGGAGCTTTGGATTAGAACCCAAACGAACCAGCATCCAATGCCCATGGCAGAATGGCCTGGCCGAACGTTTTGTCGGGTCTTGCCGTCGAGATCTGCTTGACCATGTGATTGTGCTCAATGAACGCAATCTCAAGCGGCTCATGACCGAGTACGTTTGCTATTACCACGATGACCGAACCCACCTCGGATTGGACAAGCAAACTCCGGCGGCTCGTGAAGCAGCACAAAGTCCTACGGTGAATGCGAAGGTGTATTCCAGACCGCGGCTCGGCGGCTTGCATCATCGTTACGGTCTCGCAGCCTGACAGCGACGCCAAAAGCGACGACGGCTTCAGGATGGTTACAGAGAGTCGTGTGTTCAACAAGGCTGTTTGATCTGTTCCGAGCGGTTCCAATCAGGTCTCGCGACCCCATCTCATCTGCTACAGCCATCCACATTCACGATGTCTGATGGTCTCAACCGTTAAGAGCTATCAGGTGCGCCTGCGGATCGAATTCTTGCGAGGCACAACGGTCGTCTGCGGGTGACCATTCTTAACTAGAGCCCACCCGATTCTTGTTCAATCTCTCGTACCACCAAGAGGTGACCAACGGCGTCAATATCGCCGTGACGATTACGGACGCGGACACCTGAATCGTTGCTGGTGCCGCGACCGCTGCGTACCGTCTATCTGCCATCGCGATTGATTGCGGTACGACAGCCGAATTACCGGCCGTACTCGATGCCGCGGCTCCTGCCACACCCGTACCACCTAAGGCCAGATCGGTAGCTATGCACGCTGCGCCTGTCACAACAACAACCCCGACGCCAAGCAGAATGCCGGGCAACCCCGCTGCGACCACAGACCTCAAGTCAATTGTTTGGCCGAGAGTGAATGCCATAAAGGGCACGATAATAGGCTCGTGAGATACAAAGAAAGTTCTCAATTCTTCGTCCAAATTGCCCAAGATTGCACCGGCCGCAATTGGTGCGATCACCGACATCATCGTGAGCCAAGGGATAACAGCCAGACCTGTGCCTACAAAAATCAGCATCGGAAGAAATGGTCCGGTCTCAATGCTTTGCACCACGTAAGTTCCAGCATCTTCTTCATTGCCCATGACACCAGTTAATGCGAGGAACATCCCTCCGTTCGTGTTGACCATCGCCGACATGACAGCAAGAGAGCTCAACCCTAGCAGTGATCCATGAAAGAGCTTAGCCACTAACAGCGTAAATGCAGTGGCTACGGCGACCTTGGACAGCAGAATTCCGAAGCCTCGTACGAGCATTCTCGGAGCCGTCTTCACGCTCATTTTCGTGCCAGCCGTAAACAGGTACATTGCAAGGACAGTGGGATATCCAACACCGGTCAGTGCCTGGGTGAATCCGCCGATCTTCAGTAGATTGGGGCAAAATGTGTTAACCACCATCCCAAGGAACAATGGCACCGACATGAGGCCGCCGGGAACGCGCGTGATGGCTCTATATATCTTCATGAGCTTTCCACTTGTGTTCGTGTAACGAATCACCGCGCGCTAAGACGGTGAGCTGCCGAAGACCGCGCGACGTTCAATTGTTTTTGGCGGCTACGGAGCGTCAGGTGACTGTCCCCAAATGCCGCGAATCTTGGGCGCGTACGAAAGATATTCTGGCGAAGCGCGGCGGAGGAGATTAGGCTCTCTTCAACACATCGGGGTTAACGCACGTCTCCGGCGGCTGGCCGTGCATGACGTTGATGATGTTCCGCACCGCGATTCTGCCCATATTGAGTCTTGTTTCGATGGTCGACGATGCGATGTGCGGTACGACGACCACATTTTCGAGTTCCGTCAGGCCAGGCTCAATCTGGGGTTCGTTTTCGTACACATCAAGACCAGCACCCCAAATCTGCCGTTGTCGCAAAGCCGCGATCAGAGCTTTTTCATCGACCACTGGGCCACGGCTCGCATTGATCACGACGGCGCTCTTCTTCATGACATTGAATTCGGTCTGCCCGATGTAGTGCCGGGTGTCCGGTGTTAGCGGCACATGCAAAGTGATGAAGTCCGATTCCTTCAACAAGGTCTCCTTATCGACAAATCTGCAGCCTAAATGTCTTTCGGCCTCAGCGTTCCGAGTCGTGTCGGTATAGATGATGTTCATGTTGAAAGACCTCGCTTTGCGTGCAACGTTAACTCCAATTCGCCCCATGCCGGCTACCCCTAACGTCTTTCCGTCCACATCCAACCCTAGAAATGCCAGCGCAGACCACCCTTTCCATCGTCCCTCCCGGACGTATTTGTCGGCTTCGACGATTCGCCTGGCTGTCGCTAGCAACAGAGCCCATGTATGAGTTGCAGTAGCATCGTCGAGAACGCCGGGGGTATTGGTGAGAATCACGCCCCGCTCAGTTGCGGCGAGTAAATCGAAGTTGTTGAAACCCACCGCGAAGTTGGCTACGATCTTCAGTTGCGGGCCGGCGGAATCCAATAGAGCTCGGTCAACCGTATCGGTTAGCAGCGTTAGCAAGGCGTCGCGTCCGCGAGATCTTGCTTGCAATTCATCTCTGCTGAGATGTCGATCTTCATAGTTGACTTCCACATCGAAATGCTTCTTTAACTCATCGATGTTCGCTTCAGGTATTAACCTCGACACAAATACACTGGGTTTGCTCATGTTACCTTTCAGCCGCTTAGATTAATTGGTCTGCTGCGGATACGGTGTCACCTCGATCTGGGCCAACTTCTCGTATAAGCGCACGATCGCGCCGTGGTCGCAATCTGCCATGCCATCGACCTTGAGCGCTTGCATCATCTCCATTACTGCAGCGGATAAGGGGAGCGGCACCCCAATGGCGTGACCGGTACTGAGTATGTTGCTCATGTCCTTGATATGCAGCTTTATCCGAAAACCCGGCTTGAAGTTGCGTGTAATGATGAGTGGTGCCTTCGCATTCAGGACAGTGCTGCCGGCGAGACCTCCTTTGATCGCGTCATAGACGAGTGTGGGATCGACACCGGCCTTGGTCGCGAGCACCAGCGCCTCCGATACTGCCGCAATGTTAATTGCGACGATGACCTGGTTCGCCAGTTTGGCTACATTGCCAGCGCCAATAGTGCCAACATGCACAGCTGAGGATGCCATGCACTTGAAAAGTGGAAGCATCGCCTCAAAATCTCTCCTGTCCCCACCGACCATAATCGCGAGTGTCCCATCGATAGCCTTTGGCTCGCCTCCGCTCACCGGTGCATCCAGCATGCGAATCGCTCTCGCTGATAGTTCCGCGCTGATCTCCCGCGAAACGAGTGGGGCGATTGAACTCATGTCAACGACCAGGGAACCTGGCTTCGCGCCTTCTATGACTCCTCTCTCACCAAGCACTACCTCCTTCACTTCGGGAGAGTCGGGCAGCATTGTGATGATCACGTCGGTCCTGGAGGCGACCTCGCTCGGCGAGTTGGCGATTTCTGCACCCAATTGCCTAAGTTCGTTGGCCGTGGCATGGTTTCTGCAGTAAATCACCAGTTCGTATCCCGCCCTAAGCAGATTCTTGCTCATGGGCTTTCCCATCACTCCCAACCCGATGAAACCGATTCTTCCCATCTGAGACATTTCTCCAAGTGCATCGTTCCGTCGCGTGTGCAGTGCGCGTCAAACGTGTAGCTCGGATCGCCGCAGAGGCGGACCAGGTACGACCAACGACTGCAGTGACGATCAATTCTGCGTCGATGATCGCTGTCGGGATCTAAGGCCGCAATGCTAAACCCGCGAACAAACGCCTGGAGCGGCATAAGGCCAGAGCTTCTGGCAGAAACCAGCGGGCGGAATTAACCGCTAACAATGATCGTTAACAGGAGATTCTGGGGGGTCGACGCAGCCAAAGAGTCGCTGATGCGCAACCCCGGGTACGAACCGGCGCAAGGAATGCCGGAAGTGGGTTGAGAGTCTAAGGATGCCTCTCTGGGAGCAGGGACTAATGCTGTTCGAACCTGGCGGAGACGCGCGTGTCAAGTTTCGATAGCTGAGCGGAAGGGCTCTGCGAGTCCGATTCGTCCATCACTTCGATCGCCGCCACCGTGGCATAGTCTTTGACGGGCGTGACGGATATTACGAGTTTGCCTTGCGCATTGGGTGTCAGATCATGGAAGGTCCTCAACAGTGCGCTCCTGGGACCGCCAGCTTCCTTAAAGATATCGAGCTCTTTTTCAAGCATCACGCCGTTACAGGACACATCAAAAAGTCGACTGCCAACGCCGCCGCCGGATTCGGACGTTCCAAAATCATGCACACCGAAGTTCGGGTCGGCGAAATAGAGGTTGACGGCGTACCGTCCCGCCGCCACCGGAATGGCATATCTAAAGTTCCCGATACGTGCTCCGTTGTAGATTTCCGGTTCAAAAGTGCGGCGCCAGTCTGCGGTTTGTGGTTTGAAAGTGCCGCCGACAAAATATCGGTCAGGCCCCCAAAAGGCCCCATTGAGATCTTCGTACGTGCGAGGTCCAGCCAGAATCCGAACAGGTGTCATTTTCCCCGGCGTTCCTGGAAGTATCTCGATTCCGCTCAGCAATGCTCCCCCCAAAAATCGGCGGAACCGCAGATGCAGGAAACCATCGGGCCCAGGCTTAAGATCTTTGAAAACCCGCTCGTCAGCCGTATTGGAACCCTGAGCGTCTAGCGAGATGTCGAAGTCGTTCAGCAATGGTTTGTTGCTCAGAGTCACAAAAAACCGGCGGGCACCCTCAGATGTCGAACCGACCGTGTCGGCCATCACAATCTCAGCAAAATGAAGGTGAAGCTCGTACACGCCCGGCTTTAAAGGGATGTCATAGCTAAAATCGCCTTGGCGCGCATGCTGGTAAACGGCAGGATCATAGGTCCCTGAAATCGAGTGCCGAGTACTGACGACCGTTCCCCCGCTGTAGTACTCGTCGGCCTCCCAAACACGTCCGGCGTTGTCTCGATATCTCACAGAAGACCCGGCTGCAATTCGTACCTCCGACGTCGGACCGGCCTTGACCAGCGAGGGCTCAACCTGTGTGGATGGCGCAAGGTCATTCCTCGGCGTCGAGGCTCCCTTCAATAAGACAGCCAGGATGAGGCCGGAGGCAACGAGACCTGTTATCAGCCACGCGAGTCCGAGGCGGTGCACTGCTGGACGAACTGACTCTGGTGCTGAGACTTCGAGCCGATCGCGTGGAGATTCCGAGCGTGAAGGCTGGGGGACAGCCGAGGCATTCTGCCCCATCTCCTCTGAAGCTTGCGGGACGACCTCTACGAACTCGGGAATGTAGCCGCTCGGTTGCAGCCGAATCTTAATTCTGTGACCGGCACCTTCCGATTGGTAATACTGCTCCAGCCTCTTGCGCAATCGGGTGACTTCTACCCTGACGATGCTGTCCCTTGTGGGATCGAAGGACGGTTCACGTGCCAATCCTTCGACGGCTACGGTGTATTCCTTGATGTTCGCGCCTCGGCCCTCAAGATGCTCAATGCAAACGAATTCGAGAATCTTCGCGAGATTCGGAGCACGCCTTAACATCTTCGATGTCATGACGGTCATCAATTCTTCAAAGCAATCTTGAACAGTCAAGTCCATAACCAAGACCCTTCGTTGCGAAACGCCGATCGTTCCGGGAGCAATTCGCAAGCGCGGAGAACCGCCCAAAAGTGCAAACTCTTAGGGGCACCACCTTATCACATTTCAACTTCCGCGAGAAAGAGGCAGATTCTGCGGGCGCCCATCAGTCCATCATTGCCGACGAGCCACCTGTTAACGGTCGACTAGAGGCTAACGATGAGTGTGCCAACACATTTAAAATAGGTTATTTCAAGGCGTGAATCGCAGGAGCTGGAGCGTCTGCTTTCGTTCGCGGGTTTAGCATTGCGCCGATCGGATCCAGCGCGAATGATGATGCCATATCTTGTTCCATGACCCAAAAGTAGGAGTGTTCCTGTGAGTATCCAATATCCGTCAGTTGCGCAGCCTCAAATGCTTTCGGTGTTGCCTGCTATCTCAGGCGGCGAGGTGGCCGATTCGCCCGGCCACGTACAGTTGGCCGGAAGCAGCGGTTCCGTCTTCAACAGACTTATCTGCTTTGCCTGCATCCTCCTGCTTGGATGTCTCACCGCACGCGCAAGTGGTGCCGAGGTCTCCCGTTTCGTTGTGTACTGTGATTCCAACGCCCCTCAGGTGGCGTTTGCGGATGCGGAGATCCGAGCTGCCGCTGGTGGCAAATGGATTGTTGAAACCAGGTCTCTGGCGGATCTCGGAAGCCGGGAGGCTTCAAACAGAATCGTCATTGCCTACGGTCCGGACGCTCGTCGGATTGCCGCGAGTCTGCATCTTGAACCCCTCTCTGGCTCCCTCACCAATACGAGCCAGGCATACGGATTACGCCGTAAGGTGGAGCAGGGCCGGGCGACATATGCGGTATTTGCCTCAGATCCGGCCGGTGCCCTTTACGGGGGGCTCGATGTCGCTGAGGCGATCCGGTTCGGGAACCTGCATCGGCTGCAGGACGCGGATCATTCACCATATATAGCCCGCCGCGGCATCAAGTTCAACATTCCTCTGGACGCGCGGACTCCCAGCTATTCTGATGCGGGGGATTCCGCACAGCAAAACATTCCAGAAATGTGGAGCATGGATTTTTGGAAGGAATTCCTAGACGAGATGGCGCGCGATCGATACAACGTCCTCTCCCTCTGGAATCTCAATCCGTTTCCTTCGATGGTTAAGGTTCCCGAGTATCCGGACATCGCGCTTGCCGATGTGAAGCGTACTTCCATCCGGTTTGAAGACCATACCCACACTGGCACCGACATGTGGAGCCCGACCATCGCGGCGCATCTCGAAACCGTTAAGCAGATGACCATCGACGACAAAATCCGCTTCTGGCGAGACGTCATGCAGTATGCGCATGATCGCGGAATCGAGGTATATCTCTTCACTTGGAACATCTTCACATTTGGCACCGATGGGAAATACGGAATCTCGTCGGATCCAACGAATGCTGTCACGATCGATTATCTCCGCAAGAGCGTCCGCGAGGTGATTCGTACCTATCCGCTACTGGCCGGCATAGGCCTAACCGCTGGAGAGAATATGCCAGGATTGGACGATGCCGGTAAGGAGAAGTGGCTCTGGGACACGTATGGAGAGGGCGTTCGAGATGCCATGCAGCTCCAGCCCAGCCGGAAGTTCAGGTTGATTCACCGCCAGCATCAGGCGAGCCTAGATTCGATCCTCAAGCAATGGAAAGACCTTCCGGCGACCTTTGACCTGAGCTACAAATACTCCGTCGCTCACATGTACTCAGATCCCCGGCCGCCGTTCGCCCGGCGAGACATTCTTGGCATCATGCCGCCGAATCTGCGCGTATGGATGGAAGTACGGAACGACGACATCTACAGTTTTCGCTGGGGCGATCCCGAGTACGCCCGTGCTTACATCCGGAACCTTCCCGGCCCTGACAAGCTTGAGGGTTTCAACATGGGCCCTGACGGGTACATCTGGGGCCGAGAAGTTACCAGTACAGAGCCAGATAGCCCACGGCAGCTGATGATTAAGAAACAGTGGTACAGCTTCGTTTTGTGGGGCCGATTGAGTTATGAACCCGCGCTTCAGAACACGTTATTCGAGCAGATGCTCGCGCACCGCTATCCCGAAGTGCCCGCCGCGAAGCTCTTCGAGGCTTCTGCACACGCATCGAGAATCATCCCGCGAGCGACGACCTTTTTCTGGGGCGACATCGATCTCAAGTGGCTGCCCGAGGCCTCGTCCGGGCATCCCGCGTGGGGCGGATTCTATACGGTTGACAGGACCATTCACGGCGAGTCGATGCCGGGCAGCGGCGTGCTGAGCATCCACGATTACCTCGAGAACGTATTCGACGGGAAAAACAATCCGGGCATGACTCCACTCGAAGTTGCGCGGGATCTGCACGCCAACGCGGCCGCGGCTCTGCGCATCGTAGCTGAGATGCGTCCAGCAACGAACAAGGAACTGCGATTAACACTCGGCGACTGCGAGGCGATGGCTCACCTCGGTGATTACTACGCCGAGAAAATACTCGGCGCAACGGACCTGGCGCTATTCGAGCGTACCGGCAAGCCGGAGCAGAAGGAATCCGCGGTTCGCCACCTGCAGGCCGCCCTCGCTGCCTGGAAGGAATACGCCGCCGTTGCAACAGCCCAGTACAAACCGCAGTTGCTCACGCGCATCGGGTATTTCGATCTGAACCAATTGACACCGAAGGTCGAGCAGGACATTGCCACTGCGCAACGGGCCAAGCCGTCGGAGGTTCAGTCGATCGGGCAGACTTCTCACAGGTGATCTGCCCGATCGCCTATGATCGTTGCCCTCCTCCACACGGAAAACCGAGAGGTTAGACACGCTGATTTCAGCGCGTTTAGCGCTACTTAGGGCGGGAATGGCTTGGCTGCGGTCATCGATCTAGTTGCACCACGCAGCGCAGCCATCACACTTGTCGCCTAATGAATGACTGGAGATGAACAACCAATGTACAAGCTCTGTTTCGCACTTATATTTCTTTTGGCTAGAGAAGTGGCGGCGCCAGCAATCAGCGTTTTGCCGCCGATGACGATCTTCGAAAACGACCAAGTGAGGGTCATCCGGACACTGGAGAAGCCGCACGTCAAAGGCAAGTTCCACGAACACCAAATGAACCGGGTCATGATCTACCTGCAACCCGGTAAACAGCGGTTCGAATATCAGGATGGCCGCAAGCCGGTCATCTCCGAGTATGAGGCCGGCCAAGTCAGCTGGAGCGCTGCGGAGGGCATGCATTCGCCGGAGTGTCTGACCGATGAGCCGTTCAATATCGTAGAGGTGGAATTGAAGAGGCCGGGAACAGGTATGAAGATCGCTTCCAGCCTGGATCCACTCAAGATCGATCCAAAAGACTACAAACTCGAGTTCGAGAACGACCAAGTACGGGTGTTCCGGAACCGTATCGGCCCAAACGGAACGGTTCCCATGCATGAACACACGCTCAACCGCGTCAATGTATTCCTCACGGATCAGAACGTCCGGTCGACAGAACCTAACGGCAAGACAGCGATAGCTCAGCACAAAGCAGGTGAAGCTATCTGGTCTTCGCCGGTTACACACATGGAGCAGAACTTAAACGACCGTCCGTTTGAGGTGATTACGGTCGAAATCAAAGAATGAACCAGGCCCGGTCGGACGTACGTCACGGGCCCGTAATCTTGACGGCGAAGTAGACAATCTCCTTCCCAGGTTCCGGTATCATTTCGTGCGGGGTTCCGGCCTGAACGTGGATAACGTCTCCGGCAGAGATATGTTTGATAATGCCGTTGCGGATCGAACTTCCCCTAAGGTCTTCGGGACCATTGGGTTTCGCATCCACCAGTTCGCCGCCGATGAGCAGATTCGCCTCTCCACTCTGCACCACCCATATTTCCGACTGGCGAACGTGGGCCTCGGGGCCAGCATCCCTGTTCCGACGGACAATCGACATCAAATGATTCCCCCAAATCGGCCGCGTGACGGCTCCGACGGGCGGAGTACCCTTGGGCCAGAGCACGAACCCCGGCGGGTCGGCCGCCATTAGCGGCCGAGCGAGAACGAGAAGAATAATTCCGTACAGTCTCATATACCTCCTCTGCAAACAATGCATTTACCTCATCATCTCCCTCGAGTTTTCGCATAGAAATGCTAAAGCTGTGAACGGCCCAACAACTCTACTAATACGCCGAGAGTTGCCCGGGCCAGTAACTGCTACAAATCGCAGTGTTAGCAGTATTAGCCTTGCGGTTGAGAAGGAAGAGATGAAAAGTTTCTTCGCAGGGGGGTGTCTATGAACATCTGGTTGTTTGCGAAGAGAGCATTACTAGGCTTGTGCTGTATGCAAGTCGTTTCTGCCGGAATGCTATGGGCGCAAAGCTTCGGCACAATCTCAGGGGTCGTTACGGATCCCGCAGAACTTGCCGTGCCTTCAGTCAATGTCACAGTTACTGAGACAGGGACAGGGGCCTCCCGGACGACCCAGACGGGTCCGGATGGCCACTATCTCTTCAACGAATTGAGGCCGACGGAATATTCCCTAACCGTAGCCGCGCCGGGGTTTCGGCCCTATACGCAGGAACGGATCACACTTCTGGCAGACCAGAGCCTCACCATCGGCATGAAACTGCAGATGGGCTCAGCAACTGCTGCCGTTACGGTGACCGCGGAGGCAAATCAGGTGAATACGACCACTGCCAACCTCTCAGAGGTGGTTGAGTCGTCTCGGATGGTGGAGCTTCCATTGAATGGCCGTAATGCGGCTCAGCTGACCACACTCGTGGCCGGAGCCACCAATGCTCCGAACCAGAATGCCGACCAGGGATCGCAGAAGACATTCCCAGCCGCGGTGACAATCTCGATCAACGGAAGCCGTCAGAACTGGACAGGTTATTACCTCGATGGTGTTCCGAACGTGGACATTCTTGATGGAGTCAACGGCCCGTTTCCAGCGCCCGACGCATTGCAGGAGTTTAGCGTTCAGACGAGCAACTATAGTGCGGAGTTCGCGCAGACCGGTGGCGGCATCGTAAATATTGTCACAAAATCGGGGACAAATGACTTCCACGGCGACGTGTTTGGATTTTTGCGTAACGCTGTGTTCAATGCCAGGAACTATTTTGCAACGAGTCGCGACCCACTGAAGCGTGCACAATTCGGGGCTACCATCGGCGGACCGATCATACATACGAAGCTGTTCTTTTTCGCGGAATACCAGGGTACGCGTATCCGCAGTTCCAACAACGGCTTGACAGCTTTTGTACCCACAAACGCGAACCGCACTGGAGATTTCTCGGCATTGCTGAGTGCCAGTAATCCGAACAATCCGGTGGGAAGGGCTGTCGTGCTGAAGGATCCGACGACGGGACTTGCCTTCCCAGGCAACATCATCCCGGTCAGCCGCTTCGACCCGGCGTCGGTGGGTCTCATGGCTCACCTCCCGGATGTTGGCGGCAATGGCAAACTAATTTTCAGTAAACCTATCATCCAAAATTTCGACGAAACCCTCGGCCGTGTCGATTATGACATCTCATCCAAGGATCGCCTGATGGGCCGAGGGTTTTGGGATCGCTATCAGGGCCTGCCATTTTATGATCCGAGTGATTTGATGACGTACGAGTCTGGATCCACTACCCCAGACGATAATGCCGTGCTTCAGGAAATCCATATCTTCACTCCGACCGCTCTGAACGACCTCCGCTTGGGATACTCGTTGGAGAACATCAGCCGCTTCCCACCTCCGAACGCGCCCGATGTGACAGCTTTTGGAGTGACAAATCTCACTCAAAGCTCTACAAGTGCAATCGAACAGTCTTCAGTCACGGGCTATTTCCCGTTCGGCGATTACAACAAAGCCCGGTTCCCACGTCAGACAATGAGCTTGAGCGACGACGTTCGGTGGGTGAAGGGGAGGCACAGTATGGCTTTCGGAGGAACCTACGAACGCGACCGTTTCGACCAGGTCAATGTTTTGTCTCGGAACGGTGCCTTTGTATTCTCCGGCGATAGTACAGGAACGGGCTTAGCAGACTTCGTGCTTGGAGACCTTCGCACCTTCACGCAGAGCGGCGGACAATTTGCTAACACCCGCCTGTGGCTAGCCGGTCTTTACGGCCAGGACACTTACCGGGTCACCTCGCGCCTGACGCTGAACTTCGGACTTCGGTGGGAAGCGGCGCTCCCCTGGCACGACGAGCTCAACAATAACCTCGGACAAGGGGAATTATTCAGCCCTGCTGCATATACTGCGGGCATCACTTCGAAGGTGTTCTCGCTGGCACCCCCAGGCCTGCTCTTCCCAGGTGACCAAGGTTATCCCTCGAACGGGATCGACGGTGATTTGAAAAATTTTGCGCCTCGATTCGGGTTTGCTTACGATGTTTTCGGCGGCGGAAAAACCAGCGTTCGCGGAGGCGGGGGAGGGTTTTACGAAGACAGAGCCAATGCATTCTCGATCAATAGATTCTCCGGCGTTGCACCATGGCAGCCGGAGGTCTCCTTTACAAGCCCTCAAGGGCCGTTTAGCAATCCTTACCTAGGAACCGCAGACCCGTTCCTTACCTGGACCGGGGAGCCTACCCCGAACACCGTGTTCCCATCGGGTCTGCTCGTTTACACGTGGCAGGCCGGAAACAAGCTCGTCCCACCCCGCGCGTATCAGTGGAATCTAGCGATTGAACAGCAGTTCACACACACCCTCATGGTACGAGGCGCATACGTTGGAATGCGCGGCAATCACCTGAACGAGAACATACAGTTAAACCCTGCGGTCTACATTCCAGGCAGTTCGCTCGCCACCAACTCGCGGCGGTACTTCCCAGGCATTGGCAGCATTCTCGAGGGAATCCATGATGTGAATTCCATGTACAACGCCTTCCAGCTTTCCGTACAGCAGCGTGCTTCGCGCGGAGTCACGCTGATGGCGAACTATACATACTCGAAAGCAAATGACGATCTGCCATTGCTAACCGACGCCACTTCCCTGGGTTCAGGAAGTCAACCCGTATTGCCTTGGTACTTTCCGAACGCAAGGCAGTATGAACGTGGCTCATCCGACTTCGACCGGCGACACGTACTGACAATTTCGTACGTATGGCAATTACCATCGCTCTCCATAGCGAATCGCTTGGTGCGCGGCGTGCTTGGTGATTGGCAATCGAGCGGAATCTTCTCCATGTCGACTGGGTTACCGCTCACCGTATTGGCAGGCCAGGACGTCTCAAAGACAGCCATCGGTTCCGATCGTGGACAATGGTTGGGTACCAATCCTTATGGCCCAGGCGCTTGCGTAGGAACATCCTCCTGCGTGAATTATCTGAACCCGCAGGCATTCACATTGCCTGCCACCGGAACGTTCGGAAACGTTGGCAAGGGATCGCTGCGCGACCCTGGATACTTCGATTGGGATGCAGGCATCTACAAAGTTTTCCCAATTCGGGAGCAGTGGAAGATGCAGTTCCGCGGCGAATTCTTCAATGCAACGAATCGAGTGAACTTTGACCCGCCCGTTTCGTCGGTCAGCTCGGCAGGGTTTGGCTCGATTCTCAGCAGTACCGCCGGTCCACGGATCGCTCAATTAGCGCTGAAGTTGATGTTTTGAGTCGAGTGCGCCGGCCGATAAAGCCGGCGCGTTCGCAATTGTTGGGCGAGACTCTCGACTCGAAGACAATCGCGCGTTGTCATTATGCTGAGTCAGCACGTCCACCTGCGCCCGCGTTGCTTATCGCGAAGACGCACATGCCGAAGAAAAGAGAAGGAACTCGCCACACTAGGCACCTACCGATCATTCGCTTCCATCCATTCCAGTTCGGTCTATGGAAAATGGTTTGACAAGAGTCTGCGCCAAACGAAAAAAGTATCGCTTCGGGGTCGAACAGCCCTACTGCTTTCTGGGGGATGAGCCTCGCAGCGTTCGCGTTAGACGCCCCGATTGTTCGCACTGCTGTCCGTTCTTCTATGGAGAAAAGAACGGCGGACCCAGGTCGCACCCCGAAGATCTTAGGCCCGTGGAAGAGCAGAAACGCAAATTGAACATTTTTCATTGTTGGCTTTTCAGGTGGCATCTGTCCCAGAATCTCGGCTTATCCTCCGGTCAAGCAGGCCTTTATCCGGGCCCAAGTACGTTCGCTGGAAACACGTCTGCGGCAAGTCTCCGTCCCTCACGCAGTAGAGGTCCCCGCCTCGATCCGCCTCAGCCGAATCGCAAGGTATGGCTTCACCGGCAACGCAATATCCACCTTGCCTGAAAGTGCCCCTGCCACCGGCGTAATCGACATTGCCAATGTGTCGATAATGTCGGCGTTGAACTTTACATCCTCCGGCAGCTTGTAGCTCTGCGTGGCGTGCTGCCTGTCCCAAAGGTACGTCAGGTAGTATTCGCCCTCCACCCCCCAGGTATTTCGATCAGAGAGCACCGTCGCCTCCGCAGGCGCAGCATCGACGATCTGCTTGAAGAATTTCAGCAGTGCTGGACTCTGCCCCACCAATACACCTCCCTTCGACCACCAGAGCTCTTCCGTCGCGTTCAGATACGTCTCCCCATGCCCGCAGAACGCCCCCTCCACCAGCGTCTTCCAGAAATTGCCGGCCAGCCGCACCGCAGTGATATCGCCCCAACCCTCGGGGATGTCACCCTCATACCGGCACTCATCAAAAACCACCGGCTTTGCATACTTGCGGATATATGCTGGGGCGTTGTCCGGCATATCGTTCTGCACACTCACATGGCTGATCCACGGCTTCGAATGGTCGAAGAACGTCTTCTGGTTGTGGATCGAGCACAGGTGTTTGTACGGATCATTCTTGGCGATGATCTCGCCGAATCGTTCGAAATCCGCTTCCGTCTTCGTCTTGAAGTAGTCCCACTCGTTGGCCAGCGACCACCATACATTCCGATATGCCCCAAGCCGCGCAATCATATAGCGCAGGTATCGATCGTCGTTCTCCGCGTCCATATTATCGAACCCCCAGTGCCCGGCGTCGTACGGATGGAACAAAATCACATCCGCCTGCATCTCCATCTCGGCAAGTTGTCCGATCCGTTTCTCGAAATGTTGAAAGTATTCGGGATTGATCTGGGTGAAATCCCAGCGACTCGGTGCTTGTCCAATGAACGGGTATCTTGGCGGCTCGGCATGGTTATAGTTGAACCACTTGGGGAAAAGGCACATTCGCACCTTGTTGAAGGGCGATGCCGCAAGCGTCTTCAGCGTTTCCTCTTCCAGCGCCGCCGGCTGACTCGTCCACGCATAGCAGGTCGTCCCCAGTTCGCGGTACGGGGTGCCATCCGCGTAGATAAAGTGGTACTCGTCTTTTACTCGTACGGGACCGTGGTTCCCCACTTGCGCCGGAGTCACCGTAAACGATCCAGACTTTCCGTTTAATTCCGGCCGGTTACTCTGGGTGCGATACGTCCAGGTTCCTATGGAGTCTGGCATGAAGCGCACCCGATATGTCCCCGCGCCGTCATAAAATCCTGTCACAGAAACCGCTCGTCCACCCCGCTCGAAAGTAGCACCGAACTCCACCTCGACATATGGGTTGTCATTCTCTGGTCCCCGGCAAGAAGTCTCAAATATCCCCCACTGTCCGACGTCGGAAGCTGATACCTGCGCTGCTGCCGCCGATGTTGAGGCAACTGAGCCGATAGTGCTTCCGGCGACGGCTAAGGCACCGGTTTTCAAAAGCTCCCGACGTGATAAAGACATGAGGTTCTCCGCTACTTGAGTTGGACTGCAAACCGAGAAGCATACCGAACGGTCGGCTGGAATAGGCTCGTTGATAAGCCTTGTGGCCAACCTGTAAACTCGCTCGATAGATATGAGAGCGATTCGGTTGTGCTTCCTAGGCTTCACTCTGTTGAGCAACTCCGTAGCCCAACGGCCAAGTGTACCGCAGTCCCCGATTCCAGCCATCACTCAGAAGCCAGATGCATGGCAGACGTCGAAGCTCGTGAGTACTTCCCCGACGCCTAATGATGCCCGGAACTTCGGATCAGCTTTCCCCATCGGAAACGGGCGACCGGGGGGCGAAGATCTTCGGATGGCCTGCAGCCGAGGTGATTCCGCTGGACGATACGACCTTTTGGCCGGGGCAGGGGCCTGAACACTCTGAAGATGCGGAGCACCTTGAAGCCCTTGCCGCGACACGGGCTGCGCTCGCGGTTCCGGACTAGGTGAAAGCCGACCAATTTGTTCGCGGAATTGAAGGGCCGAACACCCAGTTCTATGAGCCCTTGGCTGATCTCCACATCGAGGGAGCTCCGTTCCGATGTCACGGGTGAAGTAAAAACTCTTGCTGGCTTTTTATATGGGGTTATGGGGTCGCTCGAAGAAGTGTTCGAACTCATCGGGAACCCCGGTCTGAGGCTTTCCAAGAACTGGAAGAGAAAACCGATAAGACCGTTCTTGCGGATTCGTCTCAATGCGCTGTCTGGCTAGGCGGAGCAGGCCGTCTTGTCTCTTAACCTACACGTCGGGGAGCACCCGGATCCACCCGCGGTTGGCCACGGAGTTGAAAAGACCGGACGCAATAAGGTGCGATTGAATCGCAGGGTATGACGCAGTGACGCATCGCAAGATGACGCTCGGAGCCACGCGGCGCACGACACACATCGCAATTCTCGGTAAGACCGGTTCGGGGAAAAGCTCGCTTCTGCGTTCGATGGCGGAACAGGACATTGCAGCCGGGCGAGGGTTTCTCTGGTTTGACCTCCATGGCGATGCTCGACCAGTATCCGGTTCCGATGCGCGCCGCGATCCTTTCGGTCGGGACTCATGTGTACTTCCAACTGTCGGCGGCGGATGCGGCGACGGCGATTGCGTGATGCGCGTTCCCTCCTGAGCACTTTGCAGGCGCAGTTCGCGGTTGTGGTCACGCTCGTGCAGGTGGCTGAAATTGGGCTGCTCGCAGGTGCCCTTGAAGGGAGTCCACACTCCGTCGACGCGCCCGCTTCCCAGCGAGATGACAGGAATCTCGCGAGCGATATCGGGAAAGACCGAGCCGGTAACGCGGGTTCCGGTCGAGTTGTCGCTAGCCTACATCGGAACCGCCTCGAGCACTACGTCTAACAGGAAGTTACCTTGTGGCTCACAGTCTGCGTTGAAGAAAGAATGGCTGTCTTCCCCGCTTGAGGCATTTGCTGGACGTTCTCCGCACCAGTTGATCACCGAAGGCCGAATTCGGGATCGGGTCATCGAGTTCGACAGATTGCGAGAAGGGCAGCCGGTCTGAGCTTTGATGTCAATCAGCAACTTGTGACCAAGCGATGGGTTGCCAATCACGGACGTAATGCGCTGCTCCCCCAAGACCGAAAAACTGGTCACTGGTTAGACGGAAGACGATCAGAGTCCTCAAACAGCAGGCGATTGAAGGATGACGCTTCCGTTTACACATGCCTAACGTCTGAGACTGTAGAATCCTCTCTCAGGAGTCTTCCCCAGATGCCTTCTTGTATTCGCCGCCGATCCAGCTCATTTCTTGCTATCGCGGCGATCGCAACCGCCGGACTCGCAGCCGCACAATCCTTGCAGCAGCGTCCTACGGCGAAGCCTGCTTCCCCAGTTGCACCGCAGCCGCAGCAGGCTATTGAAAGGCCTGAGCTCCCTGAAGGGACAAGTCTGCAGGTTGAGATTTCGAGAGCCTATCCGGTCAAAGCGGACGAGCAAATTGAATGCAGGCTGCTCTATCCTATTTACGCCGATGGCAAGCTGGCTGTACCCAAAAACACCATGCTCCGCGGTAAGGTGGTGGATCTGGAAGCGGACACCAAGGCCCGCTGGCATGCGCGCCTTCGCGGAGATTTCACACCGTTTCACGCCATCCGGATTCGATTCGATGAGTTGATGCTGCCGTCCGGGCCGCTGCCGATTGTCGGCTCCACTGCAACAAATGGCACATCAGTACTACACCTTTCTGTTCCCGGCGCCTCGCCAAAACGGTCGTTCGTCGCACGCGAGTGGACACAAACAAAGAGCAATCTACACGACAGCATATCTGTCTTCACTGCGCCCGGCAAGAAAGATCGGGCAATGCAAATGCTCTATCACCAACTGCCCTATCACCCGGAGCGGATTGAGGCGCATACGGCATGGTCATTTGAGTTGCAGCAGCCTCTCGAACTCCCTGCCGTGCCCGATCCGCCCCAGCCTGCAGCATCTGCCATCGCTGGCAATGCAGGATCGGCAGGTAATCCTGAAACGTGGTCGGTCCATGCGTTGCTGACGCGCGACCTGTCTTCAGCAAGCGCCAAGTCCGGCGATCCGGTTCAGGCGCTGGTTGTCGAGCCCGTCTATGACAAAGACACAGAGCTCGTTGTGCCGCAGGGATCGATCCTTATAGGGAAGGTTACCTCAGCGCGCGCAGCGCGCTCGCTTGGGCGGAACGGCAAGCTTCGTTTCACGTTTCAGCAGATCGCGTTTCCAGAGGGATACAAGCGGCCTGTGGAGGGTTCATTGGCCGGCGCAGCGACCGAAAAAACACAGAATCTTTCACTTGACGCAGAAGGCACGATCAGTCCTAAGAATCAGTCGAGTGCTATCGCGCCGCTCTTGCTGACGATGTTGGCCGGGCGGGCTCTCGATTCGGACGGCAATCTGACGGTCGGTACCAGCGTAGCCTCCAATGGATTCGGACTAGTAGGACGAATCGTCGGTGTAACTGCGGCCAATCGCAATCTGGCAGCAGGCATTGGTTACTATGCCGCAGCGCTCTCGTTTTATGAGAATTTCCTGCGGTCGGGCCGCGACGTCGTATTCCCCAAAGACACTCGTATCGAAATCGAAACTGCGCCATTGCGTGCGCCCGTGCTGACACCCCAGGGACAGTAGACGTTTCGTGATTAACGTCTCTGCTGGACGTTGGGTTTAGCGACCGGCCCGAAACCCGAATCGGGACCCGGAATTCCGGATCGGAGTTCGGCACTACCGCACAGGGCGCATCGTCACCGATTTGAGGAAGCAGAGCGAGTCATCTCAAAACCAGTTTTGGGCGGACTCCATCATGAATATGCAGTAGAAAGGACGGCCGCATAGCCGCCGATGTTATTTTTGCGGACCACAGGGAGAAGCCGTGTCGGAAATGTCGGTCACGCCTGACGGAATGTCGGGCATAATGACACCTTTCATTAAGGCGCCAGGGTTGGATATCCCATGAAACACATTCGCCCATCTTGCGTGCCAGTTTGGCGGCAGGCTATGACACTTTTCGCGCATCAATCCCAAGCTTCTTCATTCTTGTAATCAGCGTAGTCCGCTTAAGGCCCATACGGACGGCGGCACCGTCGGCGCCGCCAACTCGCCCGTTGGTCTCCTTCAGGATACGCACAATTCTCTCTTGCTCATCGAACTTCTCGACACTTCCTGGTGCAGAGTTGATGGACCCTTCCTCTAATTCCGGCACCAAAATCTCAAGTCTGTCAGTGCGCGCCAGGACCACTGCGCGCTCAACAAGATTCTCCAATTCGCGAACGTTCCCTGGCCAATGCCACCGTGCCAGCGTGCGCATCGAAGCAGCCGAAATGCTCTCGATCTTCTTTTGCATGCGGCGAGCATACTTCTGCGTGAAATACCGCACGAGCAAAGGAATGTCCTCCGGGCGCTCACGCAAAGGTGGAATTCGAATAGGAATTACGTTCAAGCGATAATAGAGGTCGCTTCGAAATTGTTTCTCGTCAACCATCTTTTGCAGATCTCGATTGGTTGCGGCCACAAGGCGAACATCAACTTTCATCGTCCGTGTACTGCCCAGGCGTTCGAATTCGCGTTCCTGCAGTGCGCGCAGGAGCTTCGGTTGGACCTCCAGGGGAATATCTCCTACCTCGTCCAGAAACAGCGTGCCTCGATCTGCCAGTTCAAGCCGTCCGGTTTTCGGCGTGATCGCGCCTGTGAAAGCGCCCCGTTCGTGACCAAACAATTCACTCTCCAACAAACCTATGGGGATCGCCGCGCAGTTAAGTTTGATGAGAGTCCGATCCTTCCGCTGACTGCGGTCATGAATGGCTCTAGCTATGAGTTCCTTCCCCGTCCCTGTCTCCCCTAGCAAGAGAATCGTTGAATCGCTTGTGGCCACAGTCTCGACAAGCTGCAACACCTGCCGAAGCGCCGAACTCCGGCCAACGATCCCCTCAAAGTCAGATTCACTGCGGATCTCTTCTTCCAGATAGATTTTTTCCTGCGCGAGTTTGTCCTTTAGTTCTGCAATCTCTTGATATGCCAAGGCATTCTCGATGGCAATCGCAACTTGTCCAGCCGCTTGCATCAGAAACTGAAGATCCTCTGCGGAGGATGTGTTCTCCACCCGCCAACCAAGAGTGAGAACTCCAAGCTTGCGGTCGTGGCTAATCAGGGGAAGACAGTAACCGGACGCGATGCCCTCCGAAAGAGCGGGGAGATGTGCTGGCCCGTTCGTCGATCCGGCGCTCGCTGCGACGAAAGGCCTACCGGTCTTGAAGGCTTCGCCCACGCCGTTTCCTTCCATCGGAAGCAGTAAATCCTCCTTCAAGAACCCTTTGCTCTGCGGGAGTTCCATGGTCAGAGAACGCAAATGTCGCTGGTCCGCATCGGGAAACCATACCGCAACGGCGTCGCAATGGATGCTTTGCCTGATGCTTGCCGAAATCGCCCTAAGAAGATCGCGAGGTTCCAGATTCGCGATCAGCATATTCGTCATATCGAGGAGTAACTTGAGGCGCTCACTTTCGCGCCGCAAATTGTCGTCGGGACGCTCTAATTTGTGAGGCGCGCGATCGGGTTGCAGCGCTGAACTCATTCACGAATCCTCCGAATCAGTGTCGCACACCTTTGACAGAAGTCGGAATTGGTGTCGATGGCTCCGACACGCGGCGGTCCTTGCGACCCGCCATGGCCTCATATCTTTCGATTATTCAGATGGTTACATCTGAAGTCGAGGCAAGAGCTCCTTTGGCGTCCGAAGTGCTTTCTCCATATCGCCAGCGAATCCCTCTTGTGGGAGCGTGACACGCAAGCAAGGCATGTCACGCAAACTGGCGGCAAGGGATCAGGAGATCACCGATGTGCCAACATCCACAACATGGGAGATGAATGAAAGCCAGCCGGACATTTCAGCCAGCATCGACTGAATGAGAGGAAGGAACCGTGGGTTACCCAATCGCAGATAGCGCAAAGACAAGATACAAGAGCGGGTACGCAACCGGCGATGAGTTTTGCAAAATGTTCTCTGAAAATGCGCGCAGTCTTTACCTGTTCTCATTCTTGCTCACCGCCGATCACCAGAAGGCAGAGCAATGCTTCGTGGCTGGACTCGATGAATGCGTGGACGGAGACTCAGTCTTTCGGGAATGGGCGCAGTCCTGGGCCATGCGCGTCATTGTCCGCAATGCAGTTCGAATAATAGGTCCGCATCCAGTCTCCGAGAAACCTGCGTCCGGAGCAATTCAATCGACAGGTGAGGTTGCTCGTCCCGCGGCTGGATTGCTCGATGCCCGATTCGCACGAGTACTTGCGCTGGGCGACTTTGAACGGTTTGTGTACGTGCTTTCCGTTCTCGAAAGGCATTCAGATTGCGATTGCGCGGTTCTCTTAGGTACCTCGCGTACTGAAATCCGGGAGGCCCGGCTCCGTGCCATACAGCATATCGCAGAGCCCGACCGGGAGGCTGGGTGTAGTGAACAGCTCTCGGTTTGTACAGGCAAATGAGAGGAAAACGATGAATCGCGCCGTGCAGCATCTCGTCAATCAGAACGCGCAAACCACTGCGACGCGATTCCGACTCTCGTGGTTGGTTCTGACGCTCGCGCTTCTCTTTGTTCCGTCGTTTGTACCGCAGCTCTTTGCGCAGCCCAGCATATTCGGGCATTAAGGAATTTTCACCCATATCTGCCGCGATGCGCGTGGCGACTGGCTCTGCATCCATGCACATCGCACCGAAACCGCCGAACCAACGCAGAAGGAGACGCGGGGAGGCGAAAAAGCAGACCGACGCCGAGCACTTGTTTGTCAACACTACCCAGAGCACACAGTGAAAGATGGGCAGAGAGAGGAAAAACAAACCATGATTTCGAGTATTTGTGCTTTCCTGCAAGCTGTATTGGTCCTATCGGCTATTGGTACAGGGGCCACCGTTGTGTTCGGGTTCCTCACTGGGCACTTGCACGAAAAATGGGCCGTTACCTTTCTAAGGTTCAGCCTAGCTGCAAGCGTGATCGGGCTCGTCGTTCCATTTCATCAAATGGACCATATTACCGCTGTGAAGGCGGCCTTCATGCTCTCTGTTTATATGGCCGGGGTGGTCATTCTTGCGTCGCGCAGGTATCGGTTGGCCGGCGTTTGGTGTTCGATCTTCACGGTGACCACCACCCTCGTCCTTTACCTAAATGTTGCTGTCGCAGTATCTCAGGTCTTCAGGTACGTGTCGGTACTCATTTCGATAGCTCGAGCACCGTCTGAGGAAACTCTCCTGATCACGCAATCCCTCCTCACGGCGGTCTTCGTGGGGCTTGCAATACTTGCAGTCATCAGATTCCACACAAGACCGACCCACAGGCCGATCCCGTTAGTTCGACGATAACGATCATTTTCGCTCGATTTGCGACTTTGTGATCTTTTTGCACGGTGCCGATAAGTAATCTCCGCCATAATTGACGCCCGTACTTTCCGTTTCTTGAGGTGACGCCCCGTTGACCGAACAACCTTGGGTTCCAAAGCACAACCCGTGGCTGATCGCCATTACAGTAAGCATGGCTACGTTCATGGAGGTACTTGACACCTCGGTCGCCAATGTATCTCTGCCGCACATCGCAGGGTCCTTCGGAGCAAGCCAGGATGAATCGACCTGGGTGATTACCTGCTATCTGATCTCAAATGCGGTTGTCCTGCCCATCGCTGCATATATGTCCACTCTGCTGGGGCGCAAGCGATTCTACATGACTTGTGTGCTGCTCTTCGGGTTGAGCTCTTTTCTTTGCGGGATCGCTCCCACACTCCCGCTGATGCTTTTCTTTCGCGTTCTTCAGGGCGCAGGGGGCGGCGGTCTCGGCCCTTCGGAACAAGCTATCCTTGCCGATACCTTTCCTCCGGCGAAACGCGGTCAGGCGTTCGCGCTTTATGGCTTGGCGGTCGTGTTGGCACCCACCCTGGGACCTACGATCGGCGGCTGGATTACCGACAACTTCGATTGGCGCTGGATATTCTTCATTAACCTCCCAATCGTGGCGCTATCGCTTTTTCTCACCTATCACATGGTAGAAGATCCACCGGCCATTCAGCAGGAAGTGAAGCAGGCACGAAGCGGGAATTTCCGCGTGGATTATTTAGGTTTCGGCCTCTTGGCTCTGGCTTTCGGGAGTCTCGAAGTCGTATTGGATAAAGGACAGCAGGACGATTGGTTCGGATCGAGTTTCATCGTGACCTTCATGGGCATCTTCGCGGTCTGCCTGATCGCGGTGATCTTCTGGGAGCTTCATCTCGCCAAGACCAAGGAACGTCCGATATTGGATTTGAACCTCTTCAGAAATCGAACGTTCAGTATCTCCGTGCTCCTGATGTTTGTTCTGGGGTCGGCACTCTACGGAATCAACACGCTGCTTCCCCAGCTTTTGCAGCGCCTGATGGGTTACTCGGCCGAACAAGCCGGATTGACTTTGTCGACAGGCGGCTTGGCCACCTTGCTTGCGATGCCGATTGTTGGCCTTGCGGTGGGCAAGATGGACGCCCGCAAGCTGATTGCGCTTGGGTACGCCATGACTGCCGGGGCACTGCTCTACATGAGCGGACTCAATCTGCAGATGAGCATGGGTTATGCGGCCGAGCTCCGTTTCTTCCAGTGTCTCGGTCTGGGGCTGCTGTTTGTTCCCATCTCCACCATGTCCTATGTTGGTGTACCCGCTTCTAAGAACAACGACGTGGCAGGCATGACCAACCTTGCGCGGAACGTTGGCGGTTCGTGCGGTACGGCTTTGTTCACCACGATGCTTTTGCGTCATGGGCAAACCCATCAGGATGTGTTGGTCAGGCATACGGTACAGGGCAATCTCTTCTTCAGGAACCAACTGAACACGCTCACCCAGCAGCACGGGAGCCATCAAGCCCTGGCGCAGATCTATCAACGAGTCCAGCT
>Ga0181520_10004366_pt1 | contig 23709 bp, 18 predicted proteins | sample PEATcosm2014_Bin_29_FD_132451 | JGI IMG/M metagenome (GOLD analysis project Ga0181520, IMG submission 132451) | Peatland microbial communities from MTU Mesocosm Facility, Houghton, MI, USA - PEATcosm2014_Bin02_30_metaG | ecosystem: Environmental > Terrestrial > Soil > Wetlands > Peat | place...
CGATGTTCCAGAAACTTTCGACGGGATTTTTTGCCAGCGCCGGCCAGATTTGCTGGAACCGCTTCACGGGACCGGGAAAAATCGCCCTGCAAACGATGTATTATCACATGGAAAGCGGCGAATAGGCCCGTCAAACCCGAAATCCGAAGTCCGAGTCCCCGCAATCCGAATTGAGTTTTGCGCCTTTCCGGATATGTGCGGGTAAAATTCCGCCCCAGGCTGTTGATTCGGCTTTCGGCCTTCGGATTTGGGTTTTAAACATTTCGGTTTCAGTTTTCCCATTACCGACCGATAAGGAGTTGTAGATATTTGCCCGCCGGAGTGACCGGCGTGCCCCACATATCCAGAACCATGAGCGACCGCAGCAGACTTTTTAAGTTGACCGGACATTTGCAGGCCGAGATCCAGGCCGCCCGGGCCGGTGATACGCAGGGCCAGTTCCCTATTTTGGATTTGATCGGCAATCTGCGCGATGAGGCCGCAGCCCAGCCAGAATTGGCCGCCCTGGTCACGCTCTGTGCCGAGGCCTGGGAACGCACGGTGCGGATCGTCGAATCCGGCCAGGCGTTCACCGCGGCGGATATTTCCTGGTTGCACGATTTGCTTGCGCGTGTGCAGGCGTTGGCCGGGGTGACAGATTCCTCCACTGTCACTGCCATGCCAGCGCCTGCCACGCTGCCGGCGCCCCAATCGGAACCGGTCGCGGCTCCGTCAGCCGCGCCGGCGCCGGTTGAGGAGATCAGCGTGCCCGTGGAAGAGGCGCCGCTGATTTTGAATCTCACGGACGACGCGGATTTGTTGCGCGAATTCATCACCGAATCGCGTGAACACCTCGACAACATTGAACAGGGCGTCCTGGTGCTCGAAAATTCGCCGTCTGATGCCGAGATGCTCAACACCATTTTTCGCGCGTTCCACACGTTCAAGGGCGGCGCCGGTTTCCTGAATCTGATTCCCATCAACCGGCTGGCCCATGTGCTGGAATCGCTGCTCGACCTGGCGCGCCAGGGCAAAATGGCGATTGATGCCCCGGTCATCGAATTGATTCTTCGCGGGCGCGATGTGCTCAAGCAATTTCTCGACGAAATCGAAGGCCAGCTTTCCGGAACCCGCCCCCAAAAACCCATCACCATCCCCACCGCCTTGTTAAAAGCCGAGGCGCAGGAGGTCATCGAAGGCAAACATCCGACCTCCGAAAAATCCACCGCCGGGGTGGTTGCGGAGGAGACCGCGCCCGCCGAAGCTGTGGCCCCCGAGCCTGCCACTGTGGAGCTTGCCGCTGCGGAGCCTGCGCCCGTCGGGGCCGCGCCCGTCGAAAATGTTTCCTCCGGCAACGCAGCGGTGGATACTGCCGCGGCTGCCGCTACTGTCGCCGCTCCCCCACCCGGGCCCGCCGCCATGGTGAAAGTGGACACGGGCAAACTGGATGGCCTGCTCGACTTGGTTGGGGAAATGGTCATTGCCCAGTCGCTCGTGGGGCAAAACATCAACGATTTGGCAGGTTTGAATCCCCAGGCCGTGCGTAACATTGCCCAGCTCGGCCGCATCACCAAGGAATTGCAGCGCGTCAGCATGGCCCTGCGCATGGTGCCCATCCGCGGCGTCTTCCAAAAAATGTCCCGCGTGGTGCGCGACATCGGCATGAAGCAGCAGAAGAAAGTGAATTTCACCACCAGCGGCGAGGACACGGAACTGGACCGCACGGTGGTGGAGGAATTAAACGACCCGCTCTTGCACATGATCCGCAATTCGATGGACCACGGCATCGAAACGCCGGAAAAACGTGAAGCCGCCGGCAAGCCGGCCACCGGCAATCTCGCCCTCCGCGCCTTCCACCAGGGCGGCAATATCGTCGTGGAAATCGAGGATGACGGCGCGGGGCTGAACAAAGAAAAGATTCTAAAGAAAGCCATTGAGCGCGGCCTGGTCCGGGAAGGCGAGCCGCTGACCGAAGAGCAAATTTTTCACTTCATTTTTGCCGCCGGATTTTCGACCGCGGACAAGGTCACGGACCTCTCCGGCCGCGGCGTGGGGCTGGACGTGGTGCGCCGCAACATTGAGCGCCTGCGCGGCCGCGTGGAAATTTCATCGCAGGCCGGCCTGGGCACAAAATTCAAAATCAGCCTGCCCCTGACGCTGGCGATCATTGACGGATTCATCGTCAAAGTGGGCGGCGAACGTTACATTCTGCCCACGCTGTCGGTGCGCGAATCGTTCCGGCCGCAGCCCGGCATGGTGTCGCGGGTGCAAAACCGGGCGGAAGTCGTGAACGTGCGCGGACGGATCATCCCGCTGTTGCGGCTGAACGAGGTGTTTGGCATTTCCAGCACTTCGCACGAAGCCACCGACGGCATCGTGGTGGTGGTGGAGGCCGGCACCGATTTGCGCTGTCTGCTCGTGGATGGCCTGCTCCACAAGCAGGAAGTGGTCATCAAAAACCTGAACGACATGATGGTGCATAAAAACCGGCTGCTCGCGGGGGCGGCAATTTTGGGCGACGGCCTGGTGGGTTTGATCCTGGACGTGAACGCCCTGGTGCATCTACAGGCGCAAGTACAGCCGCAGGTCACGCGCACGGCTTGAGAATTTTATCTGGCCCGCTGGAGTTCATGCTTCAGCGGACTGCCGGCGCAGGCGGCCGCCTTTATGGCAATGCGCCAAAGCTCCCGTCAACCGCGTCCGCAATCACCGGCGCTTCCACCAGCTGGTCATCCGTTTCGGCTCGCGCGTCTCTTCGGGCAGTTGCGTCTGCTGGAACAGCAGTTGGCTGCGGGCGGCTTCCAGCGCCATGATAAACTCATCGTAGCTCAAGAAACGTTCGCCGGGATTTTTGGCCAGCGCCCGGGCCAGCGCGTCGCTCGTGGATTGCGAAATTTCCCGCAGCACCTCGTTCGGCGGAATCAGTTGTGTGTAAACGTGCGCCTGCACCACCTCTTCCGGCGTGGGCGCGTCGAACGGCACCTGGCCGGTGACCGCGTGGTAGAGCGTTGCGCCCAGGCTGTACATGTCCGACAAAAATGTTTCCGGCTCGCGCTTGATTTTTTCCGGCGCCACGTAATACGGGGTCCCGCGCGTAAATTCCGCGGTTTCGATTTCCGCGTCAGTTTTGCGCGCCAGGCCAAAATCCACCAGTTTTGGTTCGTGATCGGCGTTGAACAATATGTTGCCCGGCTTGATGTCGCAGTGCAGCAGGTCGTATTTGAGCGCCATGTCCAGCGCCGAGGCGATTTTGATGCCCACATCCAGCACCGTCAATTCCGGCAGCACCCGGAATTTTTCGATGCGGGCGTCCAGGCTGCCCTGGTCGGCCAGTTCCATGACCAGATAGGTCTGGCCTTCCCATTCGTCGAACGTGTAAATGTGAATGATGTTCGTGTGATTCAGTTTGGCGCAGGCCCGGGCTTCGCGGCAGAAATTATCCAGCGCGTTGGGTTCCGAGAGAATTTCCTTCTTGGTGAGCTTCACCGCCACAAAGCGTTCCAGCATGATATCCCAGGCGCGATACACCGTGGCCATGCCGCCGGACCCCACCTTGGCGCGCAGTTCAAACTGCCGCAACTGCATCGGCATCATGATGGAGTGGCCGCATTTCTTGCACGATTCGGTGGCCAGTGGCGGCAGATCGCCGGGGATGAAAGTCTTGGCATCGCATCCGGGACACGTGACCATCTTCAATGGCTTGCTGGATTCGCTCATGTAGTTAATTGAATCTAACACCAACGTCAAATCAGACAACCCCGAATTTTTTTCGATAAAGCTTTTGACAAACCCCGATAAATGAGGTTAATTAGGCGCGTTAGCAATGAACACGACGTTCACCAAACAAATTAAGATGTCTGTGCCGGTCAACAGTTCTCTGACCTGTTGGCAGCGCAGCTCCCGTCATTTGGACGTCGTGGGAACGAAAATTTAAGCAAATTTAACTAAAGATTTTTTCAAAACCCGCGATTGCCAAGGCAGTCGCGGGTTTTTGTTTTAAACCAAACCAAAACCGCCAACGAAAGAACAGTAATATGAATAAGACGACCAACAAATTACGGGCCAAATTTGAGCCTGAAACGCGCTTCGAGGTGCGGCCGGCGCCCCCCGCGCCGTTTCGCGCCACCCAGGAGACCGAGTTCGAGCGGCTCAAAAACCGCCTGCTCACCGAAACGCTGCTCGACATCGCGCAGCCGGAATTGAACCCCGTGATCCGGCGCGCCGCCAACGAGGCCGCCGCGCTCGCCTGGGTCACCTTTTATCCGTTGCTCCTGTTTCCGGCGCTGTTCGAGGAGAAAATCCGCCACGTCCTCCGCCACGCGGAACGCCAGGCGCACATTTACGCCAACAGCCCTGAATTCGTTGTCATCGCATGACAACTCCCGCGTGCATGCAGTGACGGGGGACAAGTGGCCAGTGACGTTGCCGGTGGCACTCGTCACTTGTCCCCCGTCGCCAATCTTGTGGGGAACTGATTCGGAGCGCGGGCGGTGGTGGTGTCGGAACCAAAAATTTCACCCGCTGCCAGGCCGTCCGCGCTCCTACGCTTTTGCACCGTGAAGTGGCAGACAAAGTCGCGCACAGCGGCTCTGTCTGCCCGCGCAGCGCGCACATGGAACGATGGCGCGAATGACGGCAGCCTCGTGAACGCGAAGCGTCTTGGACGCCCGCGATCATCCCTGCTGAGAATTGAACCCGAACCCGGCATTTTTCCTCAATCGTGCTTTCAGCGGCGACAATCTTGCCTATCGGAATGGCTTTCCGCCGGTAACATTTGCCCTTCAGCCGTCAAAACCCTTGTAAAATCAAAGAGAAATAAGGCTGGCACAGTCGTTGCTTGTCGTCTTGCGTATGGATGTCAGCCTTTATTCTTCCGCCGCCGCGATGAACGCGACGGAGCGCTGGCAGGATTTGGTGGCGGACAATCTGGCCACGGCGTCCAATCCTGGCGCCCGGCAGCAGGTCATCAGCTTTTCCGCCGTGCAGGCCGGGCTTACCTCCGCCGCGCCCGGCCAGGCCAATGGCAGTTTTGTCATCCCGTCCGTGGGGTCTTCGACAAGTTTTAGCCCGGGTGAACTCAAGGCTACCGGCGGCAATCTGGATATGGCGCTGGAAGGGCCGGGATTTTTTACCGTGAAGATGCCGGACGGTTCCACAGCCTACACGCGCGACGGCCAGTTTCAATTAAACAGCCAGGGCCGGCTGACCACCAAGCAGGGGTATCCCGTCGCCGGCAGCGGCTCGCTCACAGCAGATCCCAACAATCCCGCCCCGATCAGCGTATCCACCCAGGGCGAAGTGAGCCAGGGGCCGGACAGCAAGGGAAAACTTTCCATCACGGAATTCGGCAGCGTGAATGCGCTGACCATGGGAAACGGCGGTTATTTCCGGGCCGACAGCCCCCTCGCCAAACCGCAGGCCGCCACCACCACCAATGTGCGCCAGGGTTTCGTCGAGGGCTCCAACACCTCGCCCATGCTGGCGATGGCCAGTCTCATGACGTCCATGCGGATGTTTGAGTCAAACCAGAAAGTCATGCAGATGCAGAGCGACCGCATGTCCAAGGCCATCACCGATCTGAGCGGCACAACCTGACTTGAACCCGCCACTTTGACCTATGCTTCGCGCCCTCTACTCCGCCGCCGCCGGGATGCAATCCCAGCAGATGAACCTGGATGTTATCTCCAACAACCTCGCCAATGCCAACACCACGGGTTACAAGGCGACCAGTCTGCAGTTTCAGGATTTGCTTTACCAAAACTCGCGCGAGGCCGGTTCGCTGCAGAGCGGCGGCAACATGCTGCCTTCGAGCTTGCAGATCGGTCAGGGTTCGGCGCCGGTGGCCACCGCCCGATCATTCACCCAGGGCGATTTGTCGCAGACGGGCAACAACCTCGACATAGCGATTCAAGGCCAGGGGTTTTTTGAGGTGCAAATGCCTGATGGCTCCCTGTCTTATACGCGTGACGGATCGTTTAAAACGGATTCCCAGGGCCGCGTTGTTACCAGCGACGGCTATCCCGTCCAGGGCGGTTTCCAGCCCGTGCCCGACGGCACCACCGGCATCACCATTACCGCCAGCGGCTCGGCGACTTATACCACGGCCAGCGGCAGCACAAATTTTCAAATCCAGATTGCCCGGTTCATGAATCCCGGCGGCTTGGATGCCGTGGGCCACAATCTTTACAAGGAAACCCCCGCCTCCGGCACGCCCGAACTCGGTGATCCCTCCCAAAACGGCTTTGGCGAACTGCAGCAAGGCTCGCTCGAACTTTCCAACGTCAGTGTGGTGCAGGAAATGGTCAACCTCATCCTCGCCCAGCGCGCGTATGAAGTGAATTCCAAGGCCGTGCAGGCCGCTGACGAAATGATGCAGGAAAGCAATAACCTGCAAAAATAATGAACTGCAAGAAAACATTTCAGTCCCGCCGCGTTGCGCCGATAAACATCCTGTCGGCACGAACGCTCCTTTGGTTGCTCCTGTGGCCTTGCCTTGGCGGCGGCTTCACTTCAAACACGCGTGCCGGCGAAGCGCCGCCTCTTCAATTGCTCGCCGTCGCGACTGTCAGCGGCGACGGCATTTTTCTGCCGCAGATTTTCACGTCCGCCCAGCCGTTGCCGACCATCCGTCTGGGCGACGCCCCGGCCTTCGGCAAAAAACAGATTCTTAATCGTGCGCAGATTTGCGACCTTCTGGCCGCGAACGCGCCGGGCGTCGGGACCAATTTCTCCGGTCCCGACGCCATCTCGATTTCCCGCCGCGCCCGCACCCTGGGCGAAGCCGACATTTTGAGCCTGCTCACTGCCACGCTGCAGCAGGATTACATCAAGGACAAGGGCCAGCTTGAACTGCGTCTGGCCCAGCCCTGGACGCCCGTGCTGGCGCCGGATGAACCGCTCACGCTCGAAGTTACCGGACTCCCCTCGGCCGGCGTCACCCCCGGCTTCATCATCCGTTTTACCCTGCAGGCCGGAAACGAAACGATCGGCAACTGGACGGCCAACCTCAAGGCCTCCGTCTGGCACGAAGTCTGGGTGGCCAGCGTCCAGCTCAAACGCGGCGACCCGCTGTTGACAGATTCCCTCATCCGCGAGCACCGCGACGTTTTGAGCCTGCGCGAGCCTTTGGCTTGTTTTGCGGCGGGCGACAACGGGCTGGAACTCGCCGAAGCCGTGCCGGCTGGCCAGCCGTTGCTGGCGCACATGGTCAAGGCGCGCGCGGTGATCCATCGCGGCCAGCGCGCGGAAGCCCTGGTGCAGGACGGCGCGATGAGCGTGCGCACCCGCGTGGATATTTTGGACGATGGCGCGCCCGGCGAGACCGTTCACGCCCGCAACGCCGTCACGCACCACGAACTGACCGGCACCGTGCTCAACGACCGGACCATTTTGATTTCATTATGAACCTGAGATTTTCCCAGCCGCTCTGGATTGCGCTGTTAGCGCTGCCCTTCTGTTTTCAACCCCGCGTTCAGGCCCAATCGCTCTGGCACGACGACTCCGCCCGCCCCATGTACGCGGACAAGCGCGCCAGCGGCGTCGGCGACATCCTCACCATCATCGTCCAGGAAAATTCGTCCGCGAACAAAAACAACGAGACCAAGACCGAGAAAAACTCCAGTTGGACGGCCGCGGTTTCATCCTTTCTATTTCCGGGTTTCGTGCAATACAAAGGCACCACCCCGGCGGTGCAATATAATTCCGATCTGAAGCATGACGGCAGCGGCGCCATCAACAATTCCGAAACCATCGTGGCGCAGGTGGCCGTGAAGGTCATGGACGTCCTGCCCAACCGCAATATGGTCATTGAAGGCCGGCGCGAAACCTCCTTCAGCGGCGAACATCAGACCATTGTCCTCCATGGCATCGTCCGTCCCGAGGACATCACCTCTGCCGACACCGTGATGAGCTACAACGTTGCCGACGCCACCATCCAGATGGTCGGCAAAGGCGCCGTGAGCGACACGCAGAACAAGGGCTGGTTCACGCGCATTCTGGACAAAGTCATCCCCTTCTGATCATGCCCCTCGTTCCCCGCCAATTACGTCCCCGCTGCCGCCTGGCGGCTGCCGCCCGGACTTTGCCCACGAAGAGCGCGTATCGTGACGGCATCGAAAAAAATTTTATCGCGTGGAAGAAGAATCTTCTTTCCAAAGCGCTCTTGGCCGGACTGCTCCTGGCGGTGGGGCTGCCTCTTTCCCTGTCTGCTGCCGACGGGGTCCGTCTGCGCGACTTGGTGATGATTTCCGGCGCGCGCGACAATCAACTGGTCGGCTACGGCCTGGTGGCCGGGTTGGCCGGCGACGGTGACAAGGACCAGGTTTACACCAAACAGACCGTGGCCAATATGCTTCTCCGCTACGGCATCAATATTGCCGCCACGACGATCTCGGCAAAAAACGTTGCCGTGGTGATGGTTACGGCGGACATCCCCCCGTTCCTCAAAAATGGCGCACGGATTGATGTCACGGTGGCTTCGATGGGTGACGCCAAATCCCTTTCCGGCGGCGTGTTGCTGCAAACCCCCCTCCTCGGCGCGGACGGCAAAGTCTATGCCGTGGCGCAGGGACCGATGGTTCTCGGTGGATTTTCGGCCGGTGAAGGCGGCGCCGGCGGCGCGACCGTGACCAAAAATCACCCCACCACGGCGCAGATCATCAACGGTGCGCTGGTCGAACGGGAAATTCCCATGCAGTTTGTCCATGACCATACCGTGGAACTTCTCCTGCGCGAACCCAGTTTCAATACCGCCTCCCTGATGGCCGCGGCGATCAATGATGTCTTCACCAACTCCGCGCACGCGGTGGATTCCTCGACCGTGCGGGTGCAGATGCCCGATGGCGCGGAAGCGGCGCCCGTGGATTTCATCGCCCAGCTCAACCTGATTGAAATGACCCCCGACACACCGGCGCGCATCATTATGAACGAGCGCACCGGCACCATTGTCGCCACCGCGGCGATCCACATCTCCAGTTGCGCCGTGGCCAGCGGCAACATCACCATCAACGTCGAGCAGTCGCTCGATGTCTCGCAGCCGTCGCCGTTTAGCAACACCGGCTCCACGGCGGTCACCCCGCGCACCAGCACCAGCGTCACGGAAAGCAAGTCAAGCATGGTGCCCTTGAAGGAACTGCCCACGGTCGAGAAAGTCGCCGCCGCCTTGAACGCGCTCGGCGCGACGCCCCGCGACATGATGTCCATTTTCCAGGCCATGAAACAGGCCGGCGCATTGCAGGCCGAACTCATCACCCGCTGAATGCAAATCTCCGCCCTCACATCCAAAGTTGACGCCAGCCATCTGCCCCTGGAATCGCTGGCGGGCAACAAGGCGCTGACCCAGGACCAGAAAATTGGCGAGGCCAGCCGGCAGTTCGAGGCGGTTTTGCTCCGGCAATTTCTGTCCGAGTCGCAAAAGCCGGTCATCAACTCCGAGTTCACCGACAATTCAAGCTCGGCCGGCATTTACCAGGATATGATCACCAACCAGCTTGCCGACAGCCTCTCGCGCAGCGGCGGCATCGGTCTGGCCAAAACTTTCGAGCGTCAGCTCGCTGCCCATTCCGCGTCTCCCCCCGCCCCGAATAAAATTTCCCATCCATGAAAGAACTTTTGTCCAACCTCATCGAAGGCCTTCGCGAGGAACTGAAACAATACGGCGAGATGCTCGCGTTGCTCGACCAGCAACAGCAGTTGGTCATGCAGCGGCAGGTGGCCGAACTGCCCAACAACGTCAACTCTGTCAACGCCCAGGCCGGTGTCATTGCCGCTGCCCGCCAGGAACGCGAACAACGGCAGCGCCATCTCGCGCGCCTGCTGGCCCTTCCGGAAACTGCCGGCTTCACGGTTCTGATTCCGCTGCTGCCGCCCGATTACCGCCCGTTGGTGGACGCCCTCGTCCGCGAAAACAACGAATTGCTCATCCGCGTGCAGCAGCGCGCGCGGACGAATCATCTGCTGTTGAGCCATTGCGTCGAACTGATGCAGCAGTTGATCAATTCCATCTTCCCGGCCGTCAGTCCCACCACCTATGATGGCAGCGGACACATTCCCATGGCGGCGGTCGCGCCGCAGCCGCTTTATCAGGCCGTCGGTTAACCCCATTTTTTTATGCTCGGATTATTTGGCACCCTCAACCTGGCGTCCCGGTCGCTGCAAACGCAGATGACCGGTATTGAAGTAACCGGACAAAACCTGGCCAATGTCAACACGACGGGCTATTCGCGGCAGACGGTGCAAATTAGCGCCAGCCCCGACATTTCCACCAACATCGGGCCGGAAGGCACCGGCGCGGACGCCACGAGCATCCAGCAGGTCGTCAGCAGCCTGCTCAACAACCAGATCCAGTCGCAAAACAGCACCAGCGGTTACTGGAACTCGCAGCAAAGCGCGCTGCAAAGCGCCCAAAACGGCCTGGATGAATTTCTCAATGGCTCCGGTGCGACCAGCAGCACCAGCGCCACCTCCAATTCCACCACCGATACCGGCCTGGACGGCCAGTTGAGCGCCTTGTTCAACGCGTTCCAAAGCGTCGCCACGTCGCCAACCTCCGTATCGGCCCGCCAGGCGCTGGTTGGCCAGGCGCAAACCGTCGCCGCTTCTTTCAACACCATCAACACCCAGCTCAACAACACAAAAGACTCACTGAATTCCTCCTTGACCACCGACGTGAGTTCCGCCAACCAGTTGCTCACCCAAATCGCCACTTTGAACGGGCAAATCTCCACCGCCCAGTTCAGCGGCGGCAATGCCAATGATCTCAGCGACGAGCGCGAGCAGGATTTGCAAAATTTGTCGCAGCTTACGAATGTCACGACCACCTCCGGCACCAACGGCGCGGTGAACGTGACCATCGCCGGCCAGACGCTCGTCTCGGGCAACACGGTCAGCGACACGTTGCAGACCTACGACCCGGGCAACGGCAACTTGCTGGTGCAGACGGCCAATGGCCAGGTCAATTTGACGCTCACCGGCGGTTCGATGCAGGGCACGATTGACGCGCGCGACGGCACCCTGGCCACCCTGCAAAACAACGTCAACACCCTGGCAAATTCCCTGATCACCCAGGTCAACACCGTCCACAGCGGCGGCTACAGCTTGACCGGCACCTCCGGCAACAATTTTTTCAATGGCACGGACGCGGGAACCATGACGGTGAACCAGGCGCTCGTGAACGATCCTTCGCTGGTGCAAGCTTCCGGTAGTGCCACCGCGTCCGGTGACAATACCGTGGCCCTGCAACTCGCCCAACTGGCAACGACCGACCAGGCTGGCTTGAACAACCAGACGTTTAATGATTCATATGACTCTTCCGTGGCCGACCTCGGCAGCGCGCTCGACACCGCAAACACGCAGGTTACCGACCAGACCGCCGTGACCAACATGCTGGCCACCCAGCGCGGTTCCGTTAGCGGCGTCAATGTGGATGAGGAAATGACGAACATGATGACGTTCCAAAGAGCCTATGAAGCCTCGGCGCAACTGGTTACGACGGTGAACACACTGTTGGGCGACACCCTGTCCATGAAGAACTCCTGATTTTTATGCGCGTTGCGACCAATGCCTACACTGATTCCATGTTGAATCAGTTTAATTATCTGGCGTCCCAGCAGAACACCCTGCAGAGCCAGGCTTCCAGCGGATTGGCGGTCCAGGCGCCCTCGGATAATCCGGTGGCCATGCAGAATACGCTGAACGACCTCGCCAGCAACGCCACGCAGCAGCAATATAGCGCGAACATCTCCACCTTGCAGACCCGCGCCGACAGCATTGACAACGTGTTGCAATCGCTCCAGAGCATTTCCAGCCAGGCCAGTGACATCGCCACCTCGGCGGGCAGCGCCACCAATTCGCAGGCGAATTTGAACACTTACGCCGATCAGGTCAACCAGTTGATCAACCAGGTGGTCACCGCAGCCAACACCCAGGACTCGGCCAACGGACAATATCTGTTTGGCGGCACCGCTTCGAGCACCCCCCCCTACACCACCACCACCGATGCCAACGGCAATGTCACCGCCGTCACTTACAACGGCAACAGCACCGTGAACCAGTCGCAAGTCGGCTCGAATCTTATGGCCACGGTGGACATTCCCGGAGCCAACACCGATACCACCGGCGCGCATGGCCTGATTACCGACCAGCAGTCCGGGGCGGATTTTTTGAACCATCTGATTTCGCTGCGCAACGATCTGGAGGCGGGCGATACGACCTCCATTTCGAGCACTGACACTGCAAATCTGCAGAAGGACGAAAACAACATCAGCTATCAGGTGGCGAACAATGGTGTGCAGCAAACCCTGTTGACCACCGCCGCGACTTTTGCCACCAACAGTTCCCAGACGCTGAACACCATGATTTCCAACTCTTCGGGCGCCGACCTCGTCAATACCATGGTAAAGTTGAATCAGGCACAGACGGCATATCAAGCCGCGCTGGAAAGCGGCTCCAAAATTATGAGCCTTTCGCTTTTGAATTACATGCCAAGTTAACCTGATATTTTTTGAAAATTTACATAACTCGTTCCAACACATGACTTTTTCGTTTATAAACCACTCTTTATGAGCCCTCCCATTCAATTTCGTTCCCAGTTTGCGGGCGGCGGGGCAATTTTAACCCAGCACGCGACTTTTTTGCCGGTTGAACCGGCCCGGTCCTCCGCTGCCGGGGAAATTTGTTCGCCCACAATGGAGCATTTGGCTGTTTTTCTGCCGATTTTCAACTTTAACCGGAAAAATTTGACGGTGGCACAGCCGTTGCTAAAGGAGGTTTGCGATGAAATGCGATGAACTGATTGAGATCGAAACGCCCGCCCTCACGCGCTGCGATGCCGTGCGGATGCCGAATGGCATGTTGGGCTTCGAGGCGATCAAAGATTACGTCCTGACCGCCAATCCGGACGAGCATCCCTTTGCCTGGCTGCGGGTGCAGGACAATTCGACGCTGGCGTTTGTGGTCATTGACCCGTTTATCGCCCTGCCGGACTACCAGCCGGACATCCCGCAGGCGGACGTGGAATTTTTGAAATTGAAGCAGGCGGACGACGCGCAGTTGCTGGGCATCGTGACGATTCACAATGCCAAACGGGCTACGGTGAATCTGAAGGGGCCGGTGGTCATCAACCGGCATACCCGCGTCGCCAAACAGGTGATCATCGCCAATGCCGCCGCCTATTCGGTAGCCCATCCGTTGCCGATGGCGGAGGCCGCCGACTAATCCGGGTTATGCTCATCTTGTCCAGAAAACTAGGCGAGAGCATCGTGATTGACGGACGGATTCACGTCACCGTGATGCGGGTGGACGGCGAAGTCGTGAAGCTTGGCATTGCGGCGCCCTCCGAAGTCCCGGTGCATCGCAAGGAAGTTTACGAAGAAATTCAGCGCAGCAATCAACAGGCGCTGACCAAGCAAAGCATGCCGCTGCCAAAACTGGCCGGGCAGTTGCCAAAGCTGAAAGCCGCCGCCGCGCCAAAAGTCGCACAATCGTTTTGAAAGAATGTCGCACCCGCCGCCGGGCGGATTGGGTGCCACCGATGTCCAGTGATATTCGTCAGCCACTAACCACGGTGGGCGAGACCACTGGCTCCTTCCCCGGGCGGGCCGCGAGGCCCGCCCGGTCACTAATAAGAACCGGCCTGGGCGTATTTCAGGCCAAAATTTGGGGTCCACCAACGCTCAAAAGCCGTCACTGAAAATGAAGACCTGCATCCCCACCGCCAAGGGAAAGCGCACTTATACTGACAATGGATTTTGGACGCCACAGACCTTCATGCTGCAGGCCATTCAGAAATGGTTTTGCTCCCGGGACCTGCCGCCGGCAAAAACCGGCTTGAGCATTGATCAAAATCCCACGCTGGACGAGATCCTCCTGGATTGCTGGCCCAGTTTGAAAATTGAACGGGCAATTTATCCGCAAGCCGACGTCCAGCGGCTGACGGCCTACGCCGATAATCAGTTCGACGTGGTTTATTCCCACCAGGTGCTTGAACACGTTCCCAAGCCGTGGCTGGCCGGGCAGGAGCTGGTTCGGGTCCTTAAACCCGGCGGCATTGGCCTGCATACAACCTGTGCCTTCAACCCGCTGCACGGCCCGCCGGTGTTCAACGATTACTATCGTTTCTTTCCCGATGGCCTGGTCGAATTGTTCCCCCAGGTCACCGTCCACGTGAAGGCCGGCTGGGGAAACCGCGAAGCCCTGATTCATAACCTCGCCATTAATGACGGGCACGGAGCCTTGGGCGGACGGCGATTTCATCCCTTGGTTGGCCAGCGCAACGAAGAATTGTATCCGTGGCATACCTGGACCATTTTCCAGAAACCAGCCACCTCGGCTGCTCTCCAATGAAAACCAACCCGCCCATCCTTTCAGCCGTGGCCCGCCCCAGAAACATCATCATCTCCGGCACCAACTTTTGGAATCCCGGCGACGATTTTGTGCGCGACGGCGTGATCGGTGTTTTGCGCGAAACTTTCTCCGGCGAGCCGCTGAATTTTCTGTTTTACAACTTCAACGCCGATTTTTTCCCGCAGGATAAATTCGCCGGCATCGGCAATTACCTGGCCAAAGGCGACCTCGAAAAATACCGCGACTTTGTGGACGCCATCGTCATCGCCGGGCTTTCCGCCGGGGACGAGATAAAAGATTTATATCGCTGGGTGGTGGCGAATGGCCTGGCGGAAAAGGTCTGCCTCATCGGCGCTGGCTACGAAAATGACTACGTCGCGCGGAACATTGCCCACGAGCCGGAAGCCACCATCTTTCGCCAGGCGCGCATCGTCATCGGACGCACGGCCAGGACGCCGGAGTTCATTCAGGCCGGGGGCATCCCCTACCATCACCTCAACTGTCCGGCCATCTTGTCCGTGCCTGAAGTGAAACTCGTTCCTGCTGGAAAACCAATCGAGCGCATCGGCTTTTCCATCCAGCTTCCGCACGGCGACGGCCTGGCCAACCAGTCCTGCGACCGCAAGCTATACGAACTGGCCGTGTCGGTGCTCCGTGATCTGGCGCGGGATTATGCGGTCGAGGTCGTGGCGCATCATAAAACCGAATATTTTCATTTTCTGCATTTGCTGCGCGGTGAAAACATTCCGGTCATTTTCTCCTCGTTCTACCAGGACCTGCACCAGATTTATCCCCGTTACGATCTGGTCATCACCACCCGGCTGCATTCGAGCCTGTTCGCCAACGGCCACGGCATTCCCGGCATCGTGCTCAATGACACCGACCGCCATACGCACACGCTGGATGGCTTTGAGCATTCAACCTGGGTTTGCAACCGTGAAAGTTTCGACCAGGCCTTTTCCCGATGGACCAGTGCCGATTTGGCAGCCGTCGCCCGCGAACTGGAAAATTTCAAGGCCGATTTGCTGGCCGCTTATCTTGCGGCGTTGCGACCAGTGATGACCAGTGGTTTGCCGGCCAGCAGCACCAATGAAGCGGCGCAACCTCAACCCGTCGGCCTCGGGTGCAACCCGCAGGCACAAGCGACGGTGCCGGCGACACTGCCGGAACCAAAACCGGAAAATGAACTTCCCGCCGTTTCAGTATTCGGCAAAAATTTGCCCGTTCACTTCTTTACCATCGTCCTGAACGGCCAGCCGTTCATCCGCCATCATATCGAAGCGTTCAAGAACCTGCCGTTCGCCTGGCATTGGCATATCGTCGAAGGCGTCGCTGAATTGAACCACGATACCGGCTGGTCCAAGGCCACCGGCGGGAAAATCCCCGATCAACTGCATCGCGGCGGCTTGAGCCTGGACGGCACCACGGAATATCTCGACGCGCTCCAAAAAGAATTTCCCGAAAACGTCACCCTTTACCGCCTGCCCGCGGGAAAATTCTGGGACGGCAAGTGCGCGATGGTCAATGCGCCGCTGGCCAATCTCGGGGAAGACGCGCTTTTATGGCAGGTGGATGCGGACGAACTGTGGACGTATTCGCAAATCATCCGCGCCCGCGCCTTGTTTTTGGCTCACCCGGAAAAAACGGCGGCCCTGTTTTACTGTCACTATTTTGTCGGGCCGGACTTGGTCGTTGCCAGCCGCAACACCTATGGCAACTACGAACACGAATGGCTCCGTATCTGGCGCTATCAACCCGGCGACCGCTGGGCCACGCATGAACCGCCGCGGCTCTGCCGGGGCAAACTCGACCTCGCCTCAATCAATCCCTTCCGCCACGCGGAAACCGAGGCGATGGGACTGGTTTTTCAGCACTTTGCCTACGCCACGGAGGCCCAACTGCGGTTCAAGGAATCCTATTATGGTTACGCCGGCGCGGTCGCCCAATGGCGCAAACTGCAGCAAGCCGAAACTTTCCCGCTGAACTTGTCCGACTTTTTCGCGTGGGTCAAAGACGCCGCCGTCGTCAACACCGCCGCCTCGCTCGGCCTCAACCGGCTGGCGCCAGATGGATGGTTTGGCCTGCCGGTCGCGAAATCTCCCGGCCCGCTGGATGCGGCCCGGCGGATCTTGTTTGTCCGCACCGATTCTATCGGCGATGCCGTGCTGGCTTCCGCCATGCTCGAACCCCTTCGCCGGCAAAACCCGCGCGCCCAACTGGCGGTGCTTTGCCAGCACCACGTGGCCGACCTCTATACCGCCTGCCCCTTTGTGGATTCGATCATTTGTTATGACGCAAAAAAAATGGACATCCTGGGCGAACGCCAGCAAATTCTGGATGAAATTGCGGCGTTCTCGCCGGACCTCATTTTGAATTCCATCCGTTCGCGTGAGCGGTTGTCCGATGAACTGACGCTGTCATTTCCGGGCGCGCGGCACATCGCCATCGCGGGCGATTTAAACAACACTTCCGAGGCCGTCCGCGAAGCCTTCCGCCGGCACTACGAACTGGTCATTCCCACGCCCGACGCGCATCGGGCGGAATTGGAGCGGCACGCGGATTTCTTGCGCGGCTTGGGCATTGCCGCCTCCCGGCTCAACCCCGTGGTCTGGACCTCGCCGGAAAATGAAGCCCTCGCGGACGCCTTTTTTGAACAGCAACAATTGAATCCCGCCCGGACCATCGCCCTTTTTCCAGGCGCGCAATACCAGATGCGGATCTATCACCACTACGCCGATGCCGTGAAGCACTTGCACGGGTTCCGCTTCCTGATTTTTGGCGATGCCACGCAAAATCCGCTGGCGGAAGAACTCGAACAACAGCTTCCGGGGCGCACGATCAATCTTTGCGGGTGTACGACGTTGCGGGAAACCGCGGCGCTGTTGCGGCGCTGCCGGCTTTACCTCGGGGCCGAATCCGCCGGCGCCCACATCGCCTGCGCCGTCGGCGTGCCGAACGTCGTCCTCCTGGGTGGCGGCCATTTCGGACGTTTCATGCCCTACAGCCCGCTGACTTCAGCCGTGGTGCTGCCGCTCGATTGCTTCGGCTGCAACTGGCGTTGCCGGTATGACAGCGCCCATTGCATCGCCAACCTCACGCCGGAGGTGGTGAAAGCCGCCGTCACCGACGCCCTCAAAGCCCCGCGTCAAAAGCCTGCGATTTTCGCCCAGATGAATGATCTCGAAAGCACCGGCTTGCATCTGCCGCCCGCTTTGGCCGCCTGGCTCAATCCCGAGGCCGTTGATTTCGTGCCCGTGGCGCCGGACCTCCCCGCGTCCGGGGACGACTGGCTTGCCGGGCTCCAGATGAACTGGCAGCCACCGGTGGATGGACAACCAAAATTTGCCGCGTGCGACGTGGAGGCCGTTTGAAATTTTCTTGATTCAATGAGTGCCAACCCATCTCCCCGGATCAGTATCGTTATCCCGTCCTTTAATCAGGGCCAATACATCGAGGACACCATCACCAGCATCCTGGACCAAAACTATCCTGACGTGGAAATCTTTGTCTTCGACGGCGGATCCAAAGACTCCACGGTTGAAGTGCTGAAGAAATACGAGCGCCACCTGACCTGCTGGGTCAGCGAAAAAGATAAAGGTCAAACCGATGCCATCAACAAAGGCTTGCGGCGCGCCACCGGCCAGATTCTGGCCTATCTGAATTCTGACGATTTTTTTCTGCCCAATGCCCTGCCTGCGGTCGCCCAGGCTTATCTCGCGCATCCCGAAGCGGGACTCTATACCGGCAACGGCCTGATGGTGGACGGACACAAGGAGCAGCCCCGTCTTTACATGCGCGAGCTGGGTTACACCTACGACTCGCTCTTGCGCGGTTCGTGTTATTTGCTGCAGCCATCCACCTTCATCAATCGCAAGGCTTGGGAAAAAACCGGCGAATTCGATGATTCTCTGCGCTTCGCCATGGACCTGGATTACTGGCTGCGCGTCGGGCGGGATTTTGAGGTGGTTCTGGTGAATGCGCCCCTGTCGGCTTGGCGTATGCACGAGGATATCAAGACCGCCAACGGCGGCATGACCCGCTGGAACGAACTTTGGCGGCTCTACCGCAAATATACCAACGATCAAATCACCCCGGGTTTGTTGGTCGAACTGTTTTCCGTCCTGAAAAGCCCGCTCATCAGCCAGCAGCTCGGCATGGATATTCGCGGCCTGGCGGGCCAGTGTTTTAACACTCTTTACGCGGAGATGCAAAAGACGTTGAAGCTGAGTGATTGCATTCCCGTGGGCCAGGGCACCGTGTTTCGGCCGGTCCCCCCATCCGGGCCGCAGCCGGTCTTTCGGGCCTATCCGCCGCAACCGGCGGCAAAAGTGACGGCCCCGCAACCGGCGGCAGTCGTTACCGAAAAAATCGCGCCAGTGTTCTCCCTCAGCGGCGACGCCAGACCCCGGGTGGACATCGTGCTGCAAGCGACCGGCGTTCATGCCTGGGCCGTGGGCGGTGGCTGGGAAAATGCCGCACGCAAACTTGGCCTGCATCACCGCACCTTCCGCCCCCGCGGTGACTGGGGCGCCACGGATGTGAAAAATCACGATGGCTTGTTTGATTATCTGGCCAACCCGCAGGCGGACATTCTCCTGCTCGCCGGCTTTGACTGGCATTCGCAGCCGCTGCACAGCCATCCCCGCTGGGAGCAACGCTGGTTGCAATGTCCGGCGCGAAAAATTCTCTATGTACAGGAATCCGTGCTGAACCACGAGCGGCTTTCCGGCTCCAAGGTGATGGAGCACGCGTTTCGCCGCGCCGCCGCGCTCGTGGATGCCATCATTTACACGGACCTCGCCGACCGGGCGTTGATGGAATCCGCCGGCAAGCCGGTTTTGTTTCAGCCCTTCGGCGTGGACGACCAGGTCTTCGTCCAAACCGTGCCGTTTGGCGAACGGCTGCCCCGCGCATTTTTTCGCGGCAAACACCAGCCGTTTGCCGGCCAGGCCGCCGCTTATGGGGATCGCCGCGCCTTGATTCAACACCTGCTCGATCATCAGGCCTTGGAACTGGTGCCCTACCAGCAAAAGCCGGTGACGCCCCAGGATTTGGTCGCGGATTTCAACCGCTTCCAGGTCGCGGCCAATTTCCCCTCCGTCTTTGCCAATCATCCCACCCGCATTTATGAAGCCATGGCCTGCGGCTGCGCGGTGGTCACCAATCGCACGGGTATTGCCGAAATTGACCGCCAGTTCGAACATGGCCGGCACTTGTTTTACTACTCCAATCGCGACGAATTGCTGGCCGTGGTGCAACGACTGGCAGCGGACCCGGTCTTGGCGGTTCAAGTTGCCGCGCAAGGCCGGCAGGAAGTCCTGGAAAAACATGCCTTGCATCACCGGCTGGCCCAGGCGGTGGCGTGGGTAAATACCCTTCCCAGCGCAGCCCCCAAACCGGCGGCGGAAGCCCTGCAAATTTCTTCCCCGCCCCGGGAAGCCAAAACCATCGTCATTGACGGCGTCATTTTCGACTGGCAACGCGGTTGCCCGCACGGGGTCAGCCGGGTGTGGCATCGGGTGCTCGAAGAGCTCGCCAAAACCCCGTTCGCGAAGGACATCGTTGTGTTCGACCGCGACGGCACGGCCCCGGTCATTCCCGGGATTCGCCGGCGCACCGTGGCGGCCTATGATCGCCAGCACTTTGAATCCGATTCGCTCTGGCTGCAGCGCTGGTGCGATGAGGAAAAAGCCGCGTTGTTCATTTCCACCTACTTCACTTATGCGGAGACCACCCCCACGGTGCTCATGCTGCATGACATGATTCCAGAACTCACCGGCCAGAACCTGGCGCAGCCAGAATGGCAGGCCAAGGCCAGGGCGATCAAAAAAGCCATCGGCTACTTTGCGGTTTCGCAATCCACCGTGAACGATTTTCACCGGCTCCATCCCGAGCTGGCCGCGCGGAAAATTTTTCTGACGCCCAATGCCGTCGGCAATGAGTTAAATGCCCCGGCAGCGGACGCGGTGCGCGCCTTCCGCCAAAAGCATAATATTCAAAAGCCGTATTTTCTGCTCGTGGGCAACCGGGGACATTATAAAAACGCGCAATTGTTCTTCCGCGCCTTTGCGCAGTTGCCGCGCTGCGGCCAGTACGAAATTGTTTGTGTCGGCGGCGGCCAAAAGCTCGAAACCGATCTGGAGAAGTTGGTGCCCGGCGTCACCTGCCACATGTTGCGGATCAGCGACGAAGAACTTTCCGCAGCCTACGGCGGCGCTCTCGCCCTGGCTTATCCCTCCCGCTATGAAGGTTTCGGCCTTCCCATCCTGGAGGCGCAAAAATGTGGTTGCCCGGTCATTACCTGCCGGAATTCGTCCCTCACGGAAGTGGGCGGAGATTCGGTGATTTTCGTGGGCGAGGCCGACGAAGCCGCCATGCGGCAGGCCCTGCTAAATGTGCAACGCCCCGAGGTGCGTCAGACGCTCATCAGCGCCGGTACGAAGAATATCTGCCGTTTTTCCTGGGAAAACACCGGCCATAAAGTCGCCGGAGCCATTCAGACATTTCATCAGGTGGCCGCCGCCCTGCCGCCGCAAGCCGGCGACTCCATTGATACCATCCGGCGGTTTATTTTCATCCTCGATCAGGGCGACGACACCGCCCGGAAATTGAGCGTTCAGCTCCGCATTATCACGTGGCAATACGAAGAATTGGAATACTACAGCCACCAGCGCGCCGGTGCCGCCGAAGCCGCTGCCGCCGTTTTGATGAACCATCTGTCGCCGCGATTCCTCAATCAAATTGCGCCCCTGGCGGATCTTGACCGCCTGACGACCCTGGTGCTTGGGCTTGCCGCCGAAAACCGCAAAGATTGGGGCAACGCCTGGGCCTTTTATTCGCATGCCCTGACCCGGCCTTCCGGGGGCATCCTTGGATTTCGCCTGGCCCTCCGGCTGGCGCGCATTGCTGCCAGCGGTGGCGATGCAGCCATGGCCGAGTCGGTAAAACAAAAGATTGTTCCGAAGTTGCGCCTCACCCTGCCGCCGACCCTGAATGCCGGGGCCGAGGAAAAGGCTGTGCTCGACTGGCCGGTGGCCGTTCAAAATCCGGCCCGATCCCATCGGAAGCCCGCCCGCCTGCCTTCGCCAGCAACTGCGGCCCCGCTCGTGACCGCCATCGTTTCCACTTTCAAGTCCGAGCGTTTTATGCGCGGCTGCCTCGAAGATCTCGAAGCGCAGACCATTGCCGACCGTCTCGAAATCATTGTGGTGGACAGCCACTCGCCGCAAAACGAACGCGCCATCGTCGAAGAATTCCAAAAGCGGTATTCCAATATCGTTTACATCCGCACTCAGGAACGCGAGACCGTTTACGGCGCGTGGAATCGTGGCGCGCGGGCCGCGCGCGGCCGGTATCTGACCAACGCCAACACCGACGACCGTCACCGCGCCGACGCCCTGGAAATCCTGGCCCGCACGCTGGATGAAAATTCCGACGTATCGCTCGCCTATGCGGACTGCCTGATTACTTCGCACGAAAATGAAACCTTCGACACCGGCAATCCCATCGGTTCCTACCATTGGCTCGAATTCAGCGCCCGCGATTTGTGGTCGCAGGGCTGTTTCGCCGGACCCCAGCCCATGTGGCGGCGGGAAGTGCATGAAGAACACGGCTACTTCGACGCCCAAATGATTTCCGCCGGCGACTATGAATTCTGGCTGCGGCTGGCGCAGAACCGGAAGTTCCTGCACGTCCACGAGGTGCTCGGTCTTTATCTCAAATCGCCCACCAGCGTCGAGCACGCCAATCGCGACGTCGGCGCACGAGAGGTCAAACTTTCTCGCGAACGCTATCGGGATTCAATCATGGCCGGCAAACCGCCGTTCCGTCCCAAGCTGCCCGATCCGACCGCCACCGTGGAAATCATGACCGGCGGCGAAACCAAACCGCTCCCCGCGGAACCGGCGGCGCCCAAAGCGGTGCCGGCAGTCGCCCGGCTCGGCCAGCTCAACGAGGCGCGGGAATTGTTCGCCCGGAAAAATTACGAAGCCGCCTGCGGGGCGGCGCTCACGGCCATTGCCCACCGGCCATTCCATCCCGCCGCATTTTTGCTGCTGGCGGAAATCGCCCTGGCCGCCGGTGATGGCAAAAGCGCCAAAAAATTTGCCCAGCGCGCCCGCGACTTCGCGCCCGGCTGGCCCCCGGTAAAACAATTTTTGTGCAAGCCACTCAAGGGCGAAGCGAAACTCGCCTGGCTCCAGCCCTCGGCCATTCTCCCGCCTCCCGCCACGCCCCGTTTGTCCGTCTGCCTGATCGTCAAAAACGAGCAGCGCTTCCTCGCGCAATGCCTGAAGTCCGTCCGCGGACTGGCCGCGCAACTTATCGTGGTGGATACCGGCTCGACCGACCGCACGGTGGAAATCGCCCGCGAATTCGGCGCGGAAATTTATTCGTTCGCCTGGTGTGACGATTTTGCCGCCGCCCGCAACGCCGCGCTGGAGCATGCCACCGGCGACTGGGTCTTGATGCTGGACGCCGATGAAGAGCTGCCGCCGGCCCAACATGCGAAACTGCTGGCCGACATGAAACAGGCCACAACGATTGCCTTGCGCCTGCCGTTGGTGAACGCCGGCCAGGAAAACGAAGGTCATAGCTTTGTGCCGCGACTATTCCGCAACGCGCCGGAGGTGTTCTTTACGGGCCGCATTCACGAGCAGGTGTTTTCCAGCCTGCTGGAGCGCGCCAAACAGTGGGGCTTGAAGACCGCACTGGGTTCGGCTGAACTGCGGCATCACGGTTACACCCCGGAACTGCTGCGGGACCGCAACAAGGTGCAACGCAACTTGAAGCTGCTCCGCGCGGCGCTGGAGGAAAGCCCGGCAGATGTGAATCTAGTGATGAACCTGGGCTTGGAACTGGTTCGCTCGGACGACCTGCCCGGTGGCATTGAGAGGTACCGCGAAGCTTACGGCCTTATGTCGGCGCAGCCGGCGGGGGATCTCGTGCCGGAATTGCGCGAAGTGCTGCTCACGCAGTTCACCAGCCAGCTTTACAAGGTGCGCGCGCACGAGGAAGTGGTGCAGGTATTGAGTTCGTCGCTGGCCCGGCAGGGCGGATTGACCGCGTCGCTGCATTTTGCTTTGGGCCTGGCGCATTTCGAACTGAAGCAGTTCGGCGAGGCTGCTGATCAAATGCGCCAGTGCCTGACCCAGCGCCAACAGCTTGGACTGACGCCCATCAACACGGATATTCTCACCGCCGCGCCGCAGCATTGCCTGGCCTTGTGCCTGGCCAAACTGGGCGATCCGGCGGCCACCGAGAAGGCATTCCTGGCGGCACTGGCCGAAACCGGCCACACCGAGACGGCCAAACTCGATTACGCGAGATTTCTGCAACAGGAAAATCGCCCCGTGGAGGCGCTGACGCAATTGAATGCGATTGTGGCGGTCA
>Ga0181520_10004367_pt1 | contig 23707 bp, 15 predicted proteins | sample PEATcosm2014_Bin_29_FD_132451 | JGI IMG/M metagenome (GOLD analysis project Ga0181520, IMG submission 132451) | Peatland microbial communities from MTU Mesocosm Facility, Houghton, MI, USA - PEATcosm2014_Bin02_30_metaG | ecosystem: Environmental > Terrestrial > Soil > Wetlands > Peat | place...
TGGTGCAGATCAATCCCGGGCCCATGGTCACCACCTACGAGTTCAAGCCCGATGCCGGCGTCAAATACTCCCGCGTCACTGGCCTGGCCGACGATCTCTGCCTGGCCCTGCGCGCGGAAAGCATCCTGATTGAGCGCATGGCCGGCAAAAGCACGGTCGGCATCCAGGTGCCCAACCACGAAAAAGAAACCATCCACCTGCGCGACGTGATTGAGAGCGAGACCTTTACCAAGGCCAAGAGCCGTTTGACGCTGGCCATGGGCAAAGACATCAACGGCCGCATTGTGACCGCCGACCTGGCCTCCATGCCCCACGTGCTCATCGCCGGCTCCACCGGCTCGGGCAAATCGGTGGCCATCAACGCCATGATCATGAGCCTGCTCTACCGCACCACCCCGCAGCAGGTGCGCCTGATTCTGGTCGACCCGAAGCGCGTGGAACTGGGAATGTACGAGGGCATTCCGCACCTGTTTACGCCCATCATTACCGAGCCCAAGGCCGCCGCCAACGTGCTGCGCAACGCGGTGTGCGAGATGGAGCGCCGCCTCAAGCTGCTGGCCAGCCGCAGCGTCCGCAACCTTGACCAGTACAACCGCTTGTTTGAGGCCTCGGCGCTGCCCCTGTTTGGCCCCGAGGACGACGAGGAAGAAGAGGGCCCGCTGCCCTACATCGTGATCATCATCGACGAGCTGGCTGACCTGATGATGCTGGATCGGGCCAACGTGGAAGAGTCCATCACCCGGCTGGCGCAGATGGCGCGCGCGGTGGGCATTCATTTGATTCTGGCCACGCAGCGGCCCTCGGTGGACGTGATCACCGGACTTATCAAAGCCAACGTGCCTACCCGCATCAGCTTCCGGTTGGCCACCAAGGTGGACTCCCGCACCATTCTGGACACCAACGGCGCCGAGAGTCTGCTGGGCCGTGGCGACATGCTCTTTCTGCCTCCCGGAACCAGCCGCCTGATGCGCCTGCACGCGCCCTATGTGAGCGAGAAGGAGACCGCCGCGGTGGTCGGCTTCTGGAAGGCGCAGGGCGAGGCCGAGTACGTGGAAGGCTTCACCGACTCTCCCAAGGACGAGCGCACCTCCTTTGAAGGCGCCGGCGGCGAGGAAGACAACGATCCGCTCTTTGACGACGCCGTGCGCCTGGTCTTCGAGTTTGGCAAGGCCAGCACCTCGCTCTTGCAGCGCCGCCTGCGCGTGGGCTACGGCCGCGCCGCCCACCTGATCGACATGATGGAGATGGACGGCCTGGTTGGCCCCTCCAGCGGCTCCAAACCCCGCGACCTGCTCAAGCAGCCCGGCTGGCTCCACGAAGTCCCCTCGCAGGACGAATAACCACCTGCCACCTGCGGTGGGGCAGGCGCGCTTCGCGCCATTGCCTGCCTCAGGCACCTGCGGTGCGGCAGACGCGCTTCGCGCCATTGCATGCCACAGACGCGCGCTTTTCTTTGCTCTCGGAACAAGATTGGGTGCCCCAGGTCCCGCTTCTGGGACCTGGGAAAGATCGAATGGTGGCGTTCGAAGTTTCGGAACGGGAGTTATCTATCAGCTCGTAGAGAATGAAGTTTCAAGAGATCGGAAGGTGGGCCGTTATCCCGGGACTGCTAGGTGTAATTTGAATGGTTGCTCCCACTGCGTTGGCGTAACGCACCATGAAAGACAAACTGATCGGCTTGGTGCCACGTTCAATCTGAGCGATGTAGGGTTGGGAGACATGAAGCGTTGCGGCTAAGTCTTGCTGGGTCAGATTTGCCCTTTGACGCGCACGAACAAGTTCAAGCAGGGCCTCTTCTACTTCGTAGGCGGTCTTGAATTCTGGATCTTTGGCCGAACGCTTCTCAGCGTATTGTTTGATCCACGTCATGCCTTGCTCCTTTTGTCTTCCCATTGTTCCATCCGTTTTTTCGTGGTCTCCAGGATATGCTGGGGGGCCGTTTGCCCTTGCTTCTTGTAAACCACCAGCATCACCAACCGCTCAAAACCTGCTGAACGATCCGTTGCAAAAAACAACAATCGCCCCTGATAAGCAGGCTTGATGTGCCTCAGCCGATAGAGCCCATCTCCGTAATCGTCTATCTGGGCAGGAGAGGGATTTCCCAAGCCGCATTGCTCATAGTGACCCATGAGCGATACGAGTTTTGCCGCGCCACCAAGAACACATTCAGAGCCATCCAAAGACATCCAAGTTTTCGACCGAAGCCGCTGAAAAATCAGTGGCTTCGGTGTTTTTACGTCCAAAGCTGTATCGTGGAAGCCACGTTCCAGAGGGGGCATTTCTGGGGGCATCCGTATGCGCCCACCAGACGTGGATTTTCGCAAGCAGATTCGGCTGTGCAAAAGTTCTTTCCCGCAAGATTGGAACTCCGGTTTCAGACTTTGTTCCACCAAAAACGCAAATGAGAAATCTATAGAAATATTCGCCCTGTATTCGCCTATACTCTGTGCATGTTCGGTCACCGATCCAATCGCAAGATCTTCGTCGTGCGCTGCCTCCGCTGCCAGCGGGATGTGCCCACCGGAGCGCAGGAGTTTCCCTTCCAGTCGGTCGCCGTGGCCTGCCCGCTGTGCGGCGATCAGAGCCGCTACCGGCCCTCGGATGTTTTTCTGGGGCTGCCGCATGTGCTGGTGCAAGCACAGGTGAAGGTGGGGGCGGGGGTGTAGGGAGTAGGGAGTAGGGAGTAGGGACGAAACAGCCTATGGTGAAAGTCGAAAACGCGGGAGACCAGACTTCAGGGGCTAAAGCCCGTCGTTTTCTATCAACCATTTACGGCGCGACTAAAGTCATGCCCTGACGCTTATCGTCAAATCTTGCACTTTCACCCCAGGCTGCTAAGGGACTGTCTCGATCATTGGGAGAGGCAACGGGCTGGTTTCCCCCTACGCAGACAGCACGGGCCGGAACCTGTTGGGTTCCGGCCCGTGCTGTTTACGGTTGCGCGTTAGAAGGAGAACGCGGCCTGGAAGAAGACGCGCCGGGCAGCGGAGCTGGTGGAGAAGATACCTCCGGCAAGGCTGGTGGACTGGCCGAACTTGGAAGAGTTCACGGTGCCCACCGGCTGCCCGTAGTCGATGTTATTAAACAGGTTCAAGGCTTGGGCACTGAAGGTGAGCGCGTACTTGCGATTGACGCCGGCCGCGCCGCCGCCCATCATGCCGCGCCCGCCACCGCCGCCCATCATGGGGCCCATCATGCCGCGCATGCCCATGCCGCCGCCAGGCCCGCCGGGGCCAGCCTGCTGGCTGTTGGCATTCTGCAACTTGGGACCGACGCCAAAGGCACGGCTCACACGCAGGTTGACGGCAATGGCTGCCGGACCGTTGCCCAGGCTGCCGGGAATGATGGTCTCGGTTGAGTCTGGAATCATGTCAAAGCAGCCGGCGGAGGTTTGCACGTAGCGCGGCACGGCGGGGGTGGGAGTAACCGGGGTGCAAAGGCTGTTGGTGCTCATCAGGGACGGGCGGCTGTTGCCGAAGTTGTCGCCGGTCAGATCGTAGTTCGTGGTGTAGTTGTAGGGCCGGCCCGACTGCGCAATGACGAAGGGGTTGAAGACCACATTGCCGGGCGCGGTGTAGTTGCCCATCAGGAAGATCTGATTGCGGGGTCGCCAGTTGGAGCGGCGGTAGTCTTGCTTCAGGTTCGCCGAGTTGGAGGCGGTGCCGGTGATGGAATGGGCGTTGGCCAGGGTATAGAAACCGGAGAAGCTGAGCTTGGGGCTGAGCCGCGCGTTCAGGTTGGCGATCAGCTGGTTCTGCTTGTAGATGCCTTCGCTGTCGTACTGCTGAACGATGCCTTTGGTGGAATCGATCCGGGTGCCGAGGTGCGTCGGATCGTTGTAGACGTAGGTGCCAGGAAGATAGGCGTTGGAGTCGCGGGTCACCATCTGGTGCACGCCATAGGAGCGCAGGCCGGTGATGGAGAGCGAGGTGGTTTTGGTCAACTGGCGCTCCAGCGAGACCGAAATCTGGCCGGTGTAAGGCGACTTGTACCGCGGCGCCACTTCCACGTTGACGCCTGCCTGCGAGGAGGGCGTGCCACAATTCGGCAGATTGATGTTGGTGAGGCTGGCTGCGTCAAAGCAGGTGGGGTTGGTGATCGCGTACTGGGTCTGGCTGCCGGGGCCGAAGCCGTTGCGGTGCAGGCTGACAAGGTTGCCAAAGCTGAAGCGGTCGTAGAAGAAGCCGTAGCCGCCGCGCAGGACGGTCTTGGACGTGGTGCCCTTCTTGTGGCCGTCGAGCGCGTAGGCAAAGGCCAGGCGGGGGCCGAAGTCGCTGTGGTCGGAGATGTGGTTCTGGGTCTCCCAGCGCAGGCCGCCGGAGACGGTCAGGAACTGGTTGGCCTTCCAGTCGTCCTGAAAGAAGAGCGCGCCATCAAAGTCGCTGGCCACCACGGCGTTGGGGCCGGTGGTGTAGGTGAGCTTGGTGGGCAGGCCGCCATCGGTGGCAATCTGCGCCCAGAGCTGCGCGTAGGTCGGCGGTGTGGTCGGCGGTGTGGTCGGCGTCTTTGCCTTCTGGATATCGTTGAGCATGGTTTGATAGCTGTTGAGCGAGGAGAAGCTGAAGGAGCCATTGAATCCCGCGTTCGACCAGTTGGCGTCGCGGTTCCAGCGCAACCGGGTGCCGAACTTGATGGCCTGCGCCCCGGCGGTCATGGTGGTAATGTTCCACAGCTCCAGAGCGTCCGAGTGGTCGTGGGAGGTCTGGCTGCCGTTGCCGCCACCGTTCAGGGAGCCGCTGATGGTGAGCGTGGGGGCGTTGGAGGCAGGCGAGTTGGTGGAGAGATCACGCTCATATTGGAAGCGGGTCTCGTTCACCACGTGTTCGTTGATCACCCAGGAGTCGCTCAATTGCAGGTTGTTCTCGGTATAGGTATTGGTGTTGGCCTGCGTGGGCAACTGTTGGTTGGCGATGGAGCCGGACTGGGTGAAGCGCTCAAACTGGTAGCGGGCCGTGAGGGTGTGCTTGGGGCCCAGCTGCATGTCGATGCGCGGCGAAACCTCCGTGTGGGTGGAGGGATTGAACAGGCTGCCTGACTGCGCCTGTTGCGCCCAGAGCTTGGTCGTTGCGTCCTGCACCAGGTTGGTGGCTGAGTAGATGCTGGCGTTCTGGTTGTTGCGCTGCTCCACGTTGAAGAAGTAAGAGGCCGTCTTGCCCAGCGAGCCGGAGAGGTTTCCGTTGTACTGAATGCTGTGGTAAGGCGTGACCTGATTGGCCGGGATAATCGGGTTGCCGGTATTGAAGCTGTTGTCGTTGCCCTGCATGAAGAAGCGGCCGTGGAGCTGGTCGGTGCCGGGCTTGGTCAGGATCTCAATGCGCCCGTAGCCCAGGTGATCGAACTCCGCTGAAAACGGATTCTGGTTGACGCGAATCTCGCGGATGGCCGACTTGGGCGGAAGCTGGCCGCCGCTGAAGCCGCCTACGTAGATCTCGCCGCCGTTGGGCCCGGCCGAGGGACCAGCCAGGGCGGTCAACTCATTCGAGAGCTCGTCGGGATCGTCGGAGAGCGCGTCCAGATCCTTGTCCTTCAGGACGACCGAACCGGCATTGTTCTCAGCTTCCACGCTGACGGTCGGCGTGTCCTCGTCGGTGACCGTGACCGACTGCTGCTCGGCCAGGATGGCCATGGCAATGTCAACCCGTTTGGACTGGCCGGCCAGCAGCGGGAACACCGGTGAAGCGGCGGAGGAAAAGCCGTCGGCCGAGGCCTTGACGATGTAGCTGCCGGCGGGCAGGCCGGTGGCCTGGTAAGCGCCCCCGGAGTCGGCCGTGACCAGCGTGGCGGTAACGCCTGCCGCATTGGCAATGACGACCCTGGCGCCCGGAATCAGAGCGCCGGTGGGGTCGACCACGTGGCCGCGGATGATGCCGGCGCCGCCTCGAGCGGACGGAGCAGTGGGCGTGGCCGTCTGCGCGGTCAGGGCCGGAACCAGAACAACCAAAGCAAAGAGCAGAGCAAACAAGGAGCGCAAGCGAAGGAGGTGTGTCTGTGGTGTCGGTGTCATGGATTGGTCTTCTGTCGAGTTCCGTCGGCCAGCCGGGTGACAGAACACCGGCAGGGGTTGGTCAGCAAGCATGAAGAGGCTGTGGAGATTTTTCTTCTGTCTTTTGGGAACAGATCCAACGCCGGGCACAGCAGCAAGCTACAGGCGGGGCGGGTATCGCATAGTGCGCACACCCGTACCTGGCTCTGCTTCTGAACCATGTTGACGTAAAGATTGGACGACTCCCCAGAAGCGGATCGAATGTCCGCATGCCTCAAAAACACTCCACCCAAGCCACAAAAAGAGGCTGGTGGAGAGCAGGATAGCAATCGTCATCGGCCACAAATAAAGGCAGTTACCGTCTTCAAAACTCCCCAGAGAAGCGCGGTACAACGGGCCGATGAAAAACTTCACTGCGATATAGACGGACGAGAAGGGGAAATTGTTCGTGGAAAACGATTTCGCGGGAGGAATCGGGGCCGCATTCCTGTTGATCCGGCAATGGAAGAGTGGAGTCTCATTCCCACCCTTTCCCGCAAAAGACGCGGGAAAGGATGGGGCACCAAGTAGTGTTGGCTTAGAGAAGCAAAACTAACGGCCCGGTTCTTCATGACGAAGAGCCGGGCCGGGTTGCGTTTGCCGCTTACTTCTGCAGCGCGCTCAGCCGTTCCAGGGTGCGCTTCAGGTCGTCGAGCTTTTGGCCGGCATCCGCCAGTCTGCCCTCCGAGGTGAGCTTCTGGTAGTCGGCAAAGTCGTGGCTGGCCTGGCCGATGAGCGCGTTCACGTTGTCAGCCGGCTTGGGTCCAGCCGCCTTGGCCGATGCCGTGTTGCCCTGCGCATTGGGTGTTGCGGTGATGCCGTTGGCGTCGGCACCGAACAGGGAGTTCAGCGCGCCTTCAAACGTGGTGTCGTAGGCCAGCTTGTCTTGCAAGGCCAGCACCACCAGCCGCAGCTCCGGCATGGGGCTGTGTTCCGCCTGCAGATAGATGGGCTCGGCATAGAGCAGCGATTTGCCAAAGGGAATCACCAGCAGGCTGCCAATGCGCACCCGCGATCCCTTCTGGTTCCAGAGGGTCAGCTTGCCGGAGAGTTCGGCGTTCTGGTTGATGCGCGCTTCAATCTGCTGCGGACCGTCGATGAGCCTCGTCTTGGGGAAGTTGTAGACCACCGCGGAGCCGTAGTGCTCGCCATCGGAGCGGCCTGCGATCCAGCCAATCATGTTGTTGCGATTGGCGGGGGTGAAGGGAAGAATCTCAACAAACTCCTGACCCTCGCTGCCGGGCAGCTTCATGAGCACAAAGTTGGGCTCCATGGGCTGCTGTTGCTGCTCGCCGGCCTGGTTGGTACCGGTCTCGGTGGCCACGGTCCATTGGTCTTCGCGGTTGTAGAAGACCTCCGGTTTGGTCATGTGGTAAAGCCCGTATGCCTCCGCCTGCAACTGGAAGAGCATCTCCGGATAGCGGACGTGCGCGCGCAGTGAGGCCGGCATGGTGGAGCCGTCCTTGAACAGCGAAGGGAAGATGCCGCGCCATGCGGCAATGATCGGGTCCTGCTTGTCGAAGACGTAGAAGGTGACCGAGCCCTGATAGGCATCCACCACCACCTTTACGCTGTTGCGCATGTAGTTCACGTCGCCGTACTGCGTGGAGTAGGGATAGGTGGAGGAGCTGGTGAAGGCATCCAGAATCCACTGCAGGCGGCCATCGGTGTCGAGCACCAGATAGGGGTCGTGCTCAAAGGTGAGGAAGGGCGCCAACTGGCGAACGCGTTCGCCGATGGTGCGGCGCATGAGCAGCCGCGAATCGGAGCCAATGTCGTCGGAGAAGGGAACCTTGGTCAGGTCGCCGCGGTCAAAGGCAATCAGGATGCGGCGCAGAAAGCCGCCCATCTCAATGCCGCCGTTGCCTTCATAGGTGACCTGTTTGTTGCTGTCGCCCTCCGGGTAGTTGAACTCCTTTTGCCGGGTGTGCACATAGACGTCGGTGGAGGTCATCTCGCCAAAGTAGATCTCCGGACGCTTGACCACCAGCGAGGTGGTGGAACTCTGCACCGGCATGTTGGAGAGTAGCAGCGTGGGCAGCCCCTCCGGCGTGAAGCCGTTCACGGGATTCATGGTGAGCCCGTAGCCGTGGGTGTAGATGAGTTTGTCGCTGATCCAGTTGCGGCTGCTGTCGGGCAGCTTGTCCACGTTCAGCTCGCGCGCGGCCAGCATCACCTCGCGCTCGGTGCCGTCAATGTTGTAGCGATCGATGTCGATGTCCGGGAAGTTGTAATAGGTGCGGATCTCCTGCAACTGGCTGAGGGTGTCCTGCAGCGCGCGCCAGTCCCACAGGCGAATGTTGGAGAGGGTGGGCTTATTGGCCTCAATGTCGGCAGCGGTAACGGCGGTTTCCGCCGGGAACTCGCGCTGCTCAAAGTGGTCCAGCCCCCAGGCGCGGCGGGTGAACTCGATGTTCGATGCGATGTAAGGCGTCTCCAACACCAGCCGGTTCGGGGTGACTTCAAAGGTCGTGGTGTACCAGCTGGTCACGCCCATGCCCACATAGCAGAGCACCGCAGGAACTACCGCCAGCACCAGCCAGCGGCCGCGCGGTTGGAAGAGCGCCGCACCCAGCGCCACCATGGCGCCAGCCAGCAAAGCAATCGCCACAATCAACAGGCCGCTGGCGCCAATGTGCGCCTCGGTGTAGCCCATGCCGTCATAGATGGTGTGGTGCTCAAAGAGCATCTCAAAACGCGAGAGGAAGATGCGCGCGGCCACTGCCAGCAGCAGGAGGCAGGCAGCCAGCGAAACCCCGCGCCAGGGCAATCTGCGCGCACCCGCAGCTCCTTCGCGCAGCATCTGCGCCCCACCCGTAGCCAGGAAGAAGAGTACAGACATGGCAGTGAGCAGAATGGCGATGGTGAGCAGCCATCCCGCCAGAACCTGCCAAGCTGGCAGGGTGAACAGATAGAAGCCGAGGGGCAGGCCGTAGATGGGGTCGGACGGGCCAGGAGTGGCCGGAGCGTGGTGCCAGAGCGCCAAGGTTTGCCACTGAGCCGCCATGGCTCCGCCACTGATCAGAGAGGCCAACAAGGTGAGTGCCGCCGCCGCCCAGCGCATGGCGCGCGCCACCGGCAAATCCACCGACTGGCCGCCAAACATCACCGTGTGCGACTCTGGCAAGCCCGCGGCGTGCGAGCGCATGAGGGCCACAAAAGCGCCGTAGAGAACGGCAAAGGTGGCCAGAGCAAAGATGCCGAAGACGCTCCACTGCAGGGTGAGCGAACGCCAGTACACTTCGCCATAGCCGAGGGAGCCGAACCAGAGCAGATTCACCCACCAGCTGAGCGCGGTGCGCCCCACCAGAAAGAGTGCGGCCAGCACCACGAAGAAGATCAAAAGACCGCGGCGTGGGCGGCGGGGCTGCGAATTATTGGCGGGCCAATCGATGGTGACAGGCATTCTTTCTCCATTGTGCGGCGCAGGGAAGCGCGGCGGTCGAGCGATTCAGGTCTACGGTACGAATTGTACAGCGGGGGCCCAAACGGAATGGCCCAGCATCGCCCGGTTTGGATGGTATAAAGGTGGCGATCAGGTGGCGATCATGGGCTCCCAGCGGCGGCAGACATGACCAATGATCGGGGAGTCTTTACAACGGGGCCTCTTGCAGGAGTGCGCACGGGTGACAAGAAGCGTCAGGGCACGACTTCAGAGCCGGCCCTGTACGCAATCGAAGGGTGCCGCAAAATGATTGATTAAACACGATTGGCTTTACAGCCTGCGGAAAACGCCCTGCGAGCCAGGCTTTGTATCAGGGCACGACTTTAGTCGTGCCGAAATATTCAAAACAGACCCCGGCTTTAGCCGCTGCGGGGCTTTGCCCACGAAGTCCGTCTCTTTAGGCAAAACGAAGAGTTTTTGGGCTAGATCTTGGATTTATCGGATATGTCTGATCTTAGCCGTCATGGGCGTATTGACTCAAAGGTTATTGACGGTTAGGCGACGATACTTCCGGAATACAGGAAACGAAGTTGCGGCAGATATCCTTACTGTTTGCCCACTGTCGAGAGGCTTACACTAAGCGTGTGAAATGAATTGGGTGGGGCTGAAGCATGAGCGTCAAATGGAAACTTGTTCTTCCAATGGCAATGGGCCTAGTCTGCGCACCGCTGATGTTGTGGGACATTCACAACTTGCAGGTCATCGAATCCATGGGAATGGCTTGGGACACTGGTGCGCCCCTGTGGCCCTATCAGACGCCGGAGATACTTTTGTTCGCCCTCAACACGCCTGCAGCTTTCTTTTCCAACGTCCTCTCAAACCTGCTTGGCCTGATCGGGCCCTCACATTACGTTCCATTCTTTCCGGCTGCAATTGCATGGTGGTGGCTTGTCGGGCTGTATTTTGACAAGCGTCAACTGGTTCGGAGGAAACCAATTTGGGCGTTAGCACTCTGTCTTTTAGCTGTCGTCCTGATCGGCTTGGGCATCGAGGAATCTCGTTGGGCATTTCGATGGTGGTGGACATATAGCCGAAGCCTTCTGAGCATCAGCGATCTTTTCTTTCTGCGGGCCATAGCCCCTTCCGCTTGGAGTCTTATGTTTGGCCTAGTGGCTTTGTACGAAGCCTGGCGAAGAGCACGTTTGACAATATCACCCATCGACCCTTGCAAACATGTAACGGGCGTGTGACCGCCAACCAGTCCCCAATGCGCGGTCAAGATTGTGGTGGACACGGAGAGCCGCAAACCAAGCGGGCGTGTGGAAGTGGTTGCCGCTTGATTCTCTCCTGCTTTCGCGGCTCCCGAGCCAAGAAAAACTCTCGCGCATTGCGGCTCCATCCGTCGTAGAATCGGAGCGTTTGGAGAGTCATGATGCCTACCGCCCTGCCCGCTCTGCCCATGCGCGCCTTTCTTGCCGGCGCACGCCGCAAACAACCGGAACTGATCGCGTTCACCGAGGCGCTAGTGCGGGCCGAGTCGCCTTCGAACGACAAAGCCGCCGTGGACGCCTGCATGGCGCTGGCCGCGGAGCGCGCGCGGGCGCTGGGAGCGCGGGTTAAGCTGCACAAGCAGCGGGAGCACGGCAATCTGCTCGAAGCCCGCTTTGGCCCGCGCAGCAAAGATCCGGCCCAGCGCGTGATGATTCTCGGCCATCTGGACACGGTGTGGCCCATCGGCACGCTGGCCGCAATGCCCTTTACCAAGACGAAGGAAAAGCTGGCCGGCCCCGGCGTGCTGGACATGAAGGCGGGCGTGGCCATGGCCTTTGCCGCCCTTGAGCTGCTGGCCGAGGCCGATCTGCTGAACCGCGAGATTGTGCTGCTCCTCAACAGCGAGGAAGAGATTGGCAGCCCCGTCTCACGTCCGCTGACTGAGGCGCTGGCGGCCATCTGCTCCGCCGTCTACGTGCTGGAGGCCGCGCAAGGACTGGCCTGCAAGACGGCGCGCAAAGGCACAGGCGAGTTCCGCATGGATGTGTACGGCGTGGCGGCGCACTCTGGCGTGGACTTTGAGAAGGGCGCATCGGCCATTCGCGAGCTGGCTCGCTTGATTGAGACGGTGAGCGGCTTGACCGACCTGAAGCGCGGCCTGACGGTGAGCGTGGGCGTCACGGGTGGTGGAACCAAGACCAATGTGGTGCCGGCCCACGCCTTTGCGCAGGTGGACGTGCGCATTGCGCGCAAGGCCGACGGGCCCCGCATGGAGCGCAAGTTTGCCGCGCTCAAGTTGAAGGACCGGCGTTGCACTCTGGTGCTTACTGGCGGCATCAATCGCCCGCCCATGGAACGCAAGGCGGGAACGGCGCGGCTCTACCGGCGCGCGCGCTCGCTGGCCGCGGGGTTGGGCTTTACGCTGGACGAAGCGGCCACCGGCGGCGCGTCGGACGGCAATTTTACTGCTGCTTTGGGCGTTCCCACGCTGGACGGCCTGGGCCCGGTGGGCGCGGGAGCCCACGCGCCCCACGAGCATCTGCTGCTAGAGCATCTGGCGGAGCGTACCGCGCTGCTGGCGGCGCTGCTTTCCAGCTAGGGATCCGGCCCTCCAACAGTGTCGCGCTATCCCACCCATCCCGCACAAAACGCGGGATGGATGGGGCACCCGGCGCGATCACCTCCGCGTGCATTCAAATTCTCTCCCAAATGTCTCAGAAAGAATCGAAACTTGGGGCAGGACCGGCCGCACCGCAGGTGCCCTGATACACTGCGGCAAAGATCTATCCGAACAGAAGGAGAGTTTCCCTTGGTATCGCGCACACTTTTGTTGATCGTCGCCATGGCAGCCTCGCTGGCTGTGGCCCAGACTGCTCCGAAGACGCAGGCGCATGCTCCCGCCACACCTGCCGCGCATGCAGCCGCCGCTCACCCAGCCGCCAACCCTCCCGCGTTGCCGCCCGGGGTTCCGCCGGTACGGGGGCCCATCAAGCCGATGTTCAGCCTGCGCTATCAGGAGATTACGATCGGCACCGGCCCGTTGGCCGAGCCGCAAAAGGTGTACAGGGTGGCTTACACCGGCTGGTTGGTGGCCGATGGGCGCAAGTTCGACGCCTCAGCTGACCACTCTGCCCAGCCCGTCTACGGACACGATCTGCAAGTGGTGAAGGGCGAAGACGGCAAGCCGAAGATGGAGGCGGGGCAGCCTATGCTCTTTGTGCAAGGGCGCGGCCAGGTAGTTCCCGGTTTCGACAACGCTTTTGACGGAATGCACGTGGGGGGCAAGCGCAGAGTCTTTATTCCCTACCAGCTGGCTTACGGTGCATCCGGCCGCCCAACCGGCGACCCCAAGAATCCCGGCATTCCGCCCAAGGCCGATCTGATCTTTGATATGGAACTGGTCGACATGATGGATATGCCGCAGCAGGCAGCGCCGCCACCGGCTCGTCCCACGCCGCCGCCTCCAGCGCCTCCCGCCGGCACACCGCCCAATCCGGCGAAATAGAGAGCGCCCTATAGAGCCGGCAATTGAAGAGGGTCATCTCCTTCCGACCCTTTCCCGCAAAAGAAGCGGCCAGCCGCCCCGCGGACAAATATCTGTTCGCGGGGACCCCGGAAGATGGGGCGCCCTCTGTCCCTTGTTCCCTACTCCCTACTCTCTACTCCCTGTCTTCGTGACACCGCTCCCACATCGCGTTACCATGTCGTGTAACGCAGTGCTTTCGGTCAACAGCGATTCCAGAAATGATCTAGCGCAACCTCCGGCAACCATCCGGGAGCAAGAGAAAGAGACGCCATGCGCAGCAGCCTTTGCCTATGTTTCGCAGTTTGTGTTTTCGCCACGGCCGCGCTGGCCGGAGCGCAAAGCAACGATCCTCCGGTGCTTCGTCCGCACCCTCATCCCACCGGCGCAACCAAGCCGGCCGTGGTGAAGGGTACGCTGCTGATCCGCTGCGATCTGGCCTGCACGTGGAGCTTTGACGGCGACCCCAAAGGCGTCATCGAGGCCGATGGCATGATGAAGATTCCGGCCGAGCCGGGGCAACATCTGGTGCTGGCCACGGCGCAGGACGGCCCGGATCGCGTGGAAAAAGAGGTGGACATCGAGGGGGGCCGGCAGACCTTGCTGCGCGTGGATCTGCAGCCCCTGCGCCAGGCGCGGCTCGGGAACCAGCCGCCTCCAGCGCCACAGCAGAAGCCCGTGCAGCAACAGCATGGCACCACATCCACCAGCGAACTGAAGGCCCACGCCGAAGAAAACTACAAGAAGGGCGACGCGCTCTACGACGAAAAACGCTACCTCGAAGCGCTGCCGCTCTACGCCGCATCCTGCGAGGGCGGTTATGCGCAGGGCTGCAACGACACGGCCTATCTCTACGACCATGCCTTGGGCGTGACTCAGGACTACGATCGCGCGCTGCCGCTGTATCAAATGTCCTGCGACGGAGGCTACTCCGCCGGCTGCAACAACATTGGTTATATGTATGAGCATGGCCACGGCGTGGCCGTCGACTACGATCGCGCGTTTGCCTTTTTTGTGCGCGCCTGCAACGGCGGCAGCGGCTCCGGCTGCAATAACCTGGGCACGCTCTACGACGATGGCCACGGTGTGACGCAGGACTTCAACCGCGCCCGCGATCTCTACAGCCAGGCCTGCGACAAGGACAACATGTCCGGCTGCAGCAATCTTGGCCTGCTCTATGAAGAGGGCCACGGCGTTCCGCAGAGCAAGGCGCGCGCCCTGGAGCTTTACAACAAGGCCTGCAACGGTGGGAATTCCACGGCCTGCGACAACGCCAAGAAACTGAAGTAGAGTTATTACGTAAAGCACCGCGCGTAGTGTGCTAGTGCTGTGTCTCATGCAGAGGTTCGTTTCTGTTTTGTATCCGTCGTCCACCGGCTTTCGCCGACCCCGATGGACGGAACGTCATGTGTCCTGCCCTCGGATGAGCGCCCCGTAGGGGCGCAGTGAAAATAGCCCAGGGCAAGCCGAAGGCGCAGCCCTGGGTTTGCTGTCCAAAATGGATATCGCGCCCTGTAGGGGCGCGGCGAACGCTCAAACGGGCATTCCAGTTTCTTTTTATGGCACGACTTTAGTCGTGCCATAAACGCCGCAATATGAGCGGGGCTTTACAGGCTGCGGGAAAACTCGGGGTTCAGGGCTTTTTGGAAGGGTACGAGCTTTAGCTCGTACGTTAAGTTCCATTCTTTCAACACGGGGCTTTAGCCCCCGAGGGAATAGGAACTCACAATCCGAGAGAAATGGAGTTTTCCGCAGCCTGTAAAGCCCTTGAGGGAAGGCCGCACTTCATGTAGCTCTGCAATACAACAATGAAAACAGACGGAATCTTCAAGGCACTCCACGAGGAGAGCGGTTCCAGGATGACTATTCCCAAACTTGCGACTTGAAAACATTGGTTTCGAGTCGCAGCAATCCTGGAACCGCTCTAGGAAGCCCCGAACCAGCCCTGCGCGCGTGCTTCAATTAGCTTGCCCTCCAGATAGGTCCACAGAGCAGGACAGCCAGCCTCAATCTCCGGACGCAGGCGCCCGATTACGCGCTCATAACTCACGTTGTGCTCGCGCCAGCTCTGGCCCTGATTGGCAAGGTTCAAAAACACCGGCATGGCGCGGTCCAGCGAGTGCGCAAAGCGCGCCTCCGCGGTCTCCGCAGCTTCAAACTCCTGCCATAACTCAACGAAGGGCGCAGCCTGCGCGGCGGGCAGCAAGCCAAAGACGCGCCGCACTCCGGCCAGTTCGCTGGCGGTGCGTGCCTCGGGGTCCACTTGCGCATACACCATCACATCGCCCGCATCGATCTCGCCCAGGTCGTGCACCAGTAGCATGCGAACCACGCGATCTATTTGCACGGGCGCAAAGGCGTGGGGCTCCAGGGCGATGGCCGCCAGCGCAATTTGCCAACTGTGCTCAGCGGAGTTCTCATAGCGCTCCATGCCCGCGGGCTTGGTCTTGCGCACCACCGCCTTCAGCTTGTCGATCTCGATGAGGAAGTCTGCGATCTGCTCGATGGACATGGTTTTGCTCCGGAGTGACTAAGTGGCTGAGTGGCGAGGGGACCTCGGCGTCTGTTGTGAACTTTTTAAAACAAGCCTCATATCCTTTGACCCACCAGCACTGTGTTGGGCAGACGCGCTTCGCGCGGTTACAAGGGTGACGAATTCATCAAATGACCTTTAACTACGCGCCGGACGCTGATTGCCGATCCCCTACCCTCGGCACTTAGTCACTTAGTCACCTAGTTCCTGCTTCGCGCCGCTTCCTGATCCTTGTACTGCAGCTCGTAGAGCTTCCAGTAGAGGCTGCGATTGGCCAGCAGTTCCTGATGCGTGCCCATCTCGCGCAGGCGAGCCTTGTGCATCACCAGGATGGTGTCAGCGCGCTGCACGGTGGAGAGTCGATGTGCGATCAGCACGCTGGTGCGGCCTGCAACCATGCGCTCCAGCGCGCCGCGAATGCGCAGCTCGGTGTCGGTGTCCACGCTGGAAGTGGCTTCGTCCAGGATAAGAATGCGGGGATTGAAGGCCAGCGCGCGGGCAAAATTCACCAACTGCTTTTGACCGGTGGAGAGTGAGTTACCGCGTTCGCGCACCGGCTCGTCGAATCCGTTCGGAAGGTTCTCGATAAAGTCCAGTACGTTGACATCGTGGGCGGCCTGGCGCAACTGCTCCTCGCCGATGGCGTCGTTGCCCAAGCGGATGTTTTCGCCGATGGTGCCGGTGAACAGGAACGGGTCTTGCAGGACCACGGCAAAGTGCTCGCGCAGCTTGCTCATGTCCTGTTGGCGCAGGTCAACGCCGTCCAGCAGAATGCTGCCCGCGGTCACGTCGTAGAAGCGCATCATCAGGCTGGTCAGTGTGGTTTTGCCCGCGCCGGTGTGGCCCACAATGGCCACGGAGTGGCCGGGCTCAACGGTGAAGCTCACGTCCTTCAGAATCCACTCAATGCCATCGATCTTGTTCAACTGCTCGGCGGCTTGCTCAGGGGCCAGAGCCTCAGCCTGCGCAACGGTGGCCTGCTGTTCTGGCGTGAGTTTTTGATAGGTGAACCAGACGTGGCGGAACTCAATGCGGTTGGAGTTATCGCCTGTAACTGGATGGGCGGGGCTCACAATCTCCGGCTCCGTATCCAGGAGCTTGAAGATGCGCTCACAGGCGGCCATGGCGGCTTGCAGGATGTTGTACTTGTCGCTCAGGTCCTGAATGGGCCGCCAGAAGCGCTGCGAGTACTGGATGAACATGGTAAGCATGCCGATGGTGACCGCGCCGCCCGCGAGCACGCTGAAGCCTCCGCGCCAGAGCACCAGCGCGATGGCAATGGAGCTGAGCAGTTCAACCGCGGGATAGTAGAGCGCATAGGCAAAGATGGTGTCTTTGAAGGCGATCATGTGCTGCTCGTTGACCGCGGAGAAGTCGTGGAAGGCGCGCTCCTCGCGGTTGAACAACTGCACCACCTGCATGCCGGCCACGTGCTCTTGCGTAAAGCTGTTGATGCGGGCAATGGCGGAGCGGACGCGGCGATAGCTGGCGCGCACCGAGTCGCGGAAGATGCGCGTGACGATCAGAATCGGCGGCAACACCGCAAAGGCCAGCAGCGCCATCCACCAGTTCATCTTGAGCATGATGCCGGCCATGATGGACAGCATGAAGAAGTCGTTCACAATGGACAGAATGCCGTCGGTGAACATGTCGTTGACCGCGTCCACGTCGCTGGTGAGGCGGGTAACCAGACGGCCCACGGCGTTGGTGTCAAAGAAGCCCACGTGCATCTGCTGCATGTGGCGGAAGATGTCGCGGCGCAGATCGAACATGATCTTCTGGCCGATCCATTGCATCAGGTAGGTCTGCACAAACGCGAGACCGTAGCTGGCCACCAGCGTGCCGAGATAAATCAGGGTGAGAACGTTGATGCCGGCAATGGGATTGTCGGGAAGGCGGCGCGCGATCCAGTCGGTGGTAATGTGCGGGCCGCTCATCAGGTAGCGGTCAACGGCAACCTTCACAAGATAAGGGCCGGTCACATCGCAGAACGCCTTGATGGAGACGGCGATGGACGCAATGGTGGCCTGCAGCCAGTAGTGGCGCAGGTAAGCGCCCAGTCGGCGCACCAGTTTGCCGTCGTAGACCTTGCCCACCGGGTCGTCGTCCGCCTTGCGCGCAGTTTTTTTAGATTTCTTTTGTTTTTCTTCCGCCATTTTTGATTGGGTTCGACTCTCCTCGTTCATTGTAAGCGGCGCGGCGGAGCCAGGCGTGGAGCGGGGGCTAGGACGGCTTGCCGGAGCCGGGCCGCGGCGGGGTGGGCCGCTTGGTGGGGCTGGAGACGCCCATGCTCATCAAAAAGTAGCCAAGGGCCTTGTGCAACATCGCTCCCAGCTTCATGGTGGATGCTCCTTTCGGTTCTCTGCAGCCAGCTTGGAACGCGGTGAATGCGCTCTGGACGAGGGATTTTGGCTGTCTTTCGCTGGCCAGGTATCAGGTGCTGGATTTTAGATGCGAGCGGGGACCTTTCGACTCGCTGGCCAGCTCAGGCTCCGTGCCGTTGATTCCCGCAGGGGCTAAGCAGGCTGCGGGAAAACTCTTAGGGGAAGGCAAGAAGCGTCAAGGCACGACTTCAGAGCCTGCCCTGAGCGCAGTCGAAGGGCGCCGCAAGTAGCACAAAACAAGGGGTGGGCTTCAGCACTGCACGGAGCTTTCCTCATTTCCCTATTGATCCGGCCCTCAAATCGTGTCACTCGATCCCACCCATCCCGCACAAAACGCGGGATGGATGGGGCACCCAGTTGTCAGCATTTATGGGCCGGGTCAACAGCACCTGGCTCCTAGTCTCTACGGCTTCGTCTTTTGCGTCAGGTCAGGGGGCAACACGGGCTGGGTGGTGGGGTGCAGGATGGCGATGGCGGCGGGAGGCAAGGGCTTGTCCGCATTGGCCAGCAGCAGCGAGACCTGCCAGATTTCCAGATCGGTGAGCAGATCCTTGTAGGCAGGCATGCCGGTCAGGCGGATGCCGTTGGCCACCTTCCAGTAGGTTTCGGCCGGGGGATCGTCGCTGACGCCCACCACGTTGCTGTTGGCATGCTTCTCCCACAGTTGCGGGGCGCGGGGATACATGTGCGCGGCAAAGGGGGCATTCCTGTTGTGGAGGCCGTGGCAGGCGGCGCAGGAGTCGCGATAGACCTCAGCGCCGGCCACCAGAGTGGCCTCGTCAGCCTGGATGGCCGGCTTCTGCGTGGCCTCGCGGGCAATGCGCTTGGCGAGCGCGGGACGAGCCATCTGCTCCTCCATGGGGAAGGGCTTGTCCAGCACGGCTACCGGTGGGTGTCCAAAGCGGAACCAACCCAGCACACACAGGGGTGCAAGCACCACCCCCAGTACGATTCCCAGCAATACACGAGCCATGTTTTTGCCCCCATCCTGTTTCTAAATGGATCTGTCCCTTTTCGTCCTCACCCTGGCCGGATTCTACGACGTCAAAGTCTGCCGGATGGAATGCCCCCACCGTAAGTGGCGTTGTAATGGGGCCGAAGGCCGTTGGCCCCACCGCAGGTGGTGGTTAGTAAAGAATCGGAATGCCGGCGATGCGCTGCTGCCACTCCGCCGGGCCGGTTTGGTGCACGCTGGTGCCCTGGCTATCCACGGCTACGGTCACCGGCATGTCTTGCACGTCGAACTCGTAGATGGCCTCCATGCCCAGGTCGCCAAAGGCCACCAGGCGCGAGCCCTTGATGGCCTTGGCCACCAGATATGCCGCGCCGCCCACGGCCATCAGGTAGACGGCCTTGAACTCCTTGATGGCCTCAATGGCCACCGGACCGCGCTCCGCCTTGCCCACCATGCCCAGCAGACCGGTCTCGGCCAGCATCTGGTGGGTGAACTTGTCCATGCGCGTCGCGGTTGTCGGGCCTGCCGGTCCAACCACCTCTTCGCGCACCGGGTCCACCGGGCCCACGTAGTAGATAAAGCGGCCCTTGAAGTCCACCGGCAGCGCTTCGCCCTTGTTCAGCATGTCGGTCAGGCGCTTGTGGGCGGCATCGCGGCCGGTGAGCAGCTTGCCATTGAGGAGGATAACCTCGCCGGGCTGCCAGGTGAGCACGTCCGCCGCGGTCACGGTGTTCAGGTCCACGCGGCGGGCGTTCTGGGGCGCGTACTCCAGCTTGGGCCACTCGTCCAGGTTGGGCGGATCGAGATACACCGGGCCAGAACCGTCCAGCACAAAGTGGGCATGGCGGGTGGCGGCGCAGTTGGGGATCATGGCCACCGGCAGATTGGCCGCGTGGGTGGGGAAGTCTCTCACCTTCACGTCCAGCACTGTGGTCAGGCCGCCCAATCCCTGCGCGCCAATGGCCAGCCGGTTGATCTTCTCGTAAAGCTCCAGACGCAGCGCCTCAGGGCGATTCTGGGGACCGCGCTCGGCTAGGTCCTGGATGTCGATCGGGTCCATCAGCGATTCCTTGGCCATCTGCATGGCCTTTTCCGCGGTGCCGCCAATGCCAATGCCGATCACCCCCGGCGGGCACCAGCCAGCGCCCATGGTGGGCACCGTTTTGAGCACCCACTCCACAACGGAGTCCGACGGGTTGAGCATGGCGAACTTGCTCTTGGCCTCTGAGCCGCCGCCCTTGGCCGCTACCGTCACTTCCACCTTGTCGCCCTTGACCAGTTCCACACTGACCACGGCCGGGGTGTTGTCGCGGGTGTTTGTCCTGGCTCCCGCGGGATCGGACAAGATCGAGGCGCGGAGTTTGTTGTCGGGGTCCAGATAAGCGCGGCGCACGCCCTCGTTGATCATTTCCTGAAGGTCCATGGTGGCAGAGCCCTCACCAGAGCCGAAGCGAGCGTCCATGCCCAGCTTGACGAAGGCGGTCACAATGCCGGTGTCCTGGCAGATGGGGCGACGGCCCTCGGCGCACATGCGGCTGTTGATCAAGAGCTGCGCAATGGCGTCCTTGGCCGCGGGGGCCTGCTCGCGCTGGTAGGCGCGGGTGAGCGAACGGATGAAGTCCGTGGGATGGTAGTAGCTGATGTACTGCAGCGCGGCGGCAACCGACGCGATGAGGTCGTCCTGCTGAATCGTGGTCATGGAAGCGGCTCCCAAGGGGCAATCTCGAACGCTTTCAGCTTACCGGATCACACCTGGCACCTGCGGTGCGGCAGCCATTGCATGGAGCAGACGCGCTTCGCGCCGTTCCCGCCAGACGTTTCGAAGGAATCCGTCTGCCCCTCCGGGGTGCGGTTACCGGATAGGCTGTTTCCCAGGGTTCCCCCTGAGCCAAACGGGGTGGCCGGCATTCCCTCGGGGGCAAAGCCCTCCTGATTTTGCAGGCCTTACGTACGGGCTGAACAGGCTGCGGGAAAACTCGGGGTTCAGGGCTTTTTTGAAGGGTACGAGCTTTAGCTCGTACGTTAAGTCCCATTCTTTCAACACGGGGCTTTAGCCCTCGAGAGAATAGGAACTCACAACCCGAGAGAAATGGAGTTTTTCCGCAGCCTGTTTAGCCCGTACCCTTCAAAATGGATAAACAATCATCTGTTTGAGACACTCTACTAGGCACCTAGGCACTCAGCCACTCAAGCACTCAGGCACTTAGCTCTCAGGCACTCAGCACCTCACTCAACACCGCCAGATCCACGTTGCCGCCACTGACCACTGCCGCGGCGTTGCGGTACGCGGGCAACTGGTGCCCATGGAAGAGCAGCGCCGCCACCGGCACCGCGCCGCTGGGCTCCGGAACCAGATGAGTGGCAGTTACGATGGCGCGCATGGCGGCGCGAATCTCGTCTTCCGTAACGGTAAGAATTCCATCCACAAAGGCCTGCAGGTGGGCAAAGTTCTTTACGCCCACGCTCTGGGTGCGGAGGCCGTCGGCAAGGGTGCGGCTCACCGCTGCTGCCTCCCAGGTTTGAATCGAACCAAGCCGGAAACTCTCCGCGGCGTCGCCAGCCAGCTCCGGCTCCACGCCCCAGACGCGCGCCTTGGGGAGCATCTGCTTGATGGCCACCGAGACGCCGCCCAGCAACCCGCCGCCGCTCACCGGAGCCAGAACCAGATCCACCTCCGGCCACTCCTCGGCAATCTCCAGGCCGCAGGTTGCCTGCCCGGTAATCACGTCCAGGTCGTCGTAGGGGCGGACCAGCACGTAGCCATGCTCGCGGACCAGCTGCTCCGCCTTGGCCAGCCGCTCGCTGGAGGCCACGCCCACGTCCACCACTTCCGCGCCCAGCGCCAGGGTGCCAGCCCGCTTGATCGCCGGCGCGTTGGAGGGCATCACGATCACCGCCTTGGCGCCCACCTCGCGCGCCGCCCAGGCCACCGCTTGCGCATGGTTGCCGCTGGAGTAGGTGATGACCCCGCGGCTCAGTTCCTCTGCCGTAAGCTGCAGAATTTTGTTGGCCGCGCCGCGAATCTTGAAGGCGCCCATGGGCTGCAAGCCCTCCGCCTTCAGCCGGACTTTTTTATTTGTACCCCAACCGCTCAGGCCGGGAAAGGCCGCGTCCACCAGCGGCGTACGTACGGCAATGCCTGCAATCCGCTTGGCGGCGGCGCGAATCTCGTCCAGCGTGATCAGTCTCTCTGCCATGGCGACTCCTTGTCTGCGCATCCATTCCAGCACCAAAGGCCTGGGTTGCGCTACTGGGCGGCAGCAAGTCAGCGAGTCAGCGGGCTGGTTGCAGATTCGAGCCGTTTCCTGCCTGCACGGAGCGCCTTCCGCCACCCAGCTCTCGTCCACAGCGGTTGAAACTTGCTAGGATGAGCGAAGCACGACGAGCGACCGACGATTCCAATGACCGAAACCACACCTATACCCACCAGCATCCAGCGCCCATCCTGGCTGCCCGGCTACCTGCCTGAGTTCGACGGGTTGCGCGGCCTGGCAATGATCGCCGTCGTCCTCTTCCACTGCCATCCACGACTGATGGGCACCTGGATTTATGGCTTTTCGCTCTGGGGCTGGTCGGGCGTCACCATGTTTTTCTTTCTCAGCGGCTTTTTGATTACGGGGAACCTGCTGGCAACTCGCAACCAAAAAAAATATTTCCACAACTTCCATGCCCGCCGTGCGCTGCGCATTTGGCCGCTCTACATTCTGCTGCTGGTTACGGTCTACCTGAACTCCGACTGGTTTATCGGGCCGCCTATCTGGCAGGCGGTCAAGGCAGCGCCGTGGCTCTGCTACATCTTCTTCGTGCAGAACCTGTTCCACATCGCGCTGCCGCCCGCCATTGGCCCCACTTGGGCACTGGCCATTGAGGAGCAATATTATTTTTTTTGGGCTCCGGCCGTGCGCTGGCTGCGGAAGCCGTGGATGCTGGGCACGCTGCTCACCGCCGCGCTGGTGGTGGCTCCGCTGTTCCGGCGCTCGCATTTGCCCTGGATTACCCCCACCCACACGCTCATCCATTTGGACGGACTGGCGTTGGGCTCGTTGGTGGCCATCGGGTTCTACACGCTGGGCTGGGCGCGACGCACCTGGCTCTGGATTGGCGGTACGGCCTTTGTGGCCGGCATTGCGGCCGCGGCCACGGTGGCGGGCGGAACCGCTTATCTGGATAGCGCGCTGGCCTGCGGCTACGGCGGCGCGGCCCTGGCGCTGGCTGCTTCCACTGGAACGCGGTCGCCCATCCACTGGATCTTGAGCCGTGGGCCGCTGGCGTACTACGGCAAGATCAGCTACGGGCTCTACCTCTGCCATATCTCCGTGTTCATCTACTTTGGCTGGTTCGATCTGCGCATGGACCGCTACGGCACCGCTGGCAATCTGGCCGTGGTTGCCTTCCGCCTGCTGATGGCAACGCTGGTGGCCACCGGGCTCTGGTATGGCGTGGAGAAGCAGATTCTCAAGCTCAAAAAGCATTTTTAGAGCAGGTTCGGGAAGGGCTTGAGGAATCGGAAACTGGTCTCGTGCGCCCCGCAGGGGCACCTGCGGTGCGGTCAATGCGCTTCGCGTAGCTCCAGACGCATTGTGCGGTTATTCGTGCGCCCCGCCGGGGTGCGGTTGTCGACTTTGCCCGCCAACCCGGGATTCCCACTGGCGAATCCCTTCGCGCCGCTCAGGGATTTGCCAGCGTACATCCTGGGCTACTCTCGTCCGGCCCCTCGGGGCCAGCGAAGAATCTGCGCGGCAGAGTTTTCCCAACTGCTATTGATCCGGCCCGCAAAGCGTGTAACTCTATCCCACCCATCCCGCACAAAACGCGGGATGGATGGGGCACGGCGGATTCAAGCTCCAAGTGCAACAGGTGTGATTTTAGCCGACCAGTGTTGTACGAAGTCGAAAGCGCCTTCGGGTAGGAACA
>Ga0181520_10004368_pt1 | contig 23705 bp, 20 predicted proteins | sample PEATcosm2014_Bin_29_FD_132451 | JGI IMG/M metagenome (GOLD analysis project Ga0181520, IMG submission 132451) | Peatland microbial communities from MTU Mesocosm Facility, Houghton, MI, USA - PEATcosm2014_Bin02_30_metaG | ecosystem: Environmental > Terrestrial > Soil > Wetlands > Peat | place...
TGCAGCCTGTTTGCGACTGTGTTCAACGACCTTCGGGCTGTCACCCACCCTTGGGCAATCCACAAGCTTCGTCTAGCCGACGAAGTGTCGCTTAGTGGAGGATCGTCAGCAATAACTATTAATTGGATGTACTTCATTGACAATAGAGCGGCAGCGACAAATTGAGGGCGTGCGCAGCCCGAAAGCGCTCTTCGAGTTCGGCCCGCTTGCTCGCGACGCCTCTTTGGGCGAGGCCGAGGCGCACGACCGCCTGACCGCAGAGTTGTCTTGCGACAAGCTCGGCAAGATCACCAAACCTGACAGGGATGGACACCACCGCGTCGTCTGCCCGGCGGTCGTGGCAAAGTGCCGTTGCCCGCTGCGCCTCGACTCGATGGAACTCTCCTTTGATCACCCGAAGGTCTTCTACCTCCCGAACCAAGCTCCGCGATGTTGTCTACAAATGAGCCTCACGGTGCCCCCGAGCATCAACGCCAAGACTGCTCAAAGTCCTATGCATGGCGGAGCGCCGACGAGCGTCGCAGTACCGGTGAGCAAAGCACTCAATCAGGTAATGAATTCGTAAGTCGCACGACAATGCGCCAGATCTCAAGGTCTTACGAGTGCGGAGCAATGACGACGATTCGTCAACTCGGATTTTCAAACGCTCCACAGCGCTTCGGTCGGCGACATCCGTGCGGCGCGAAGAGCCGGCCACAATCCGGCGATCGCGCCGATGAAGATCGATGCACCGATGCCCCCGGCCCAGGCGAGTGGGGGGATGACGACTCCCCACTGCTCGGTCGATGCGTACACGACGGTAGAGATCACGCCGAGGACGATGCCGACGGCTCCACCCAGCAGCGCGAGCAGGATCGCCTCGAAGAGGAACTGCGTGCGGATGTTGCCGCGCGTCGCACCGAGCGCCCGCCTGAGGCCAATCTCGCTTCTCCGCTCAAGGACGGAGATCACCATGATGTTCGCGACGCCGACCGCCCCGACGAGCAGAGCGACCGCCCCGAGACCGAGGAAGAGGCCACTGAGGGCCGCCTGTGCGTCGGCCTGCGCGACGAGAGCGGCCGAGGGTTGGGACACGTCGACCTCGTTCGGCGCCTCGGGATTCGCGGTCGCGGCGAGCACGGCGTCGACCGCCGCGGTCTCATTGGTCGGCTCGACCTTTACGTAGATCTCCGTGGGGTGACCGTCGAAGCCGAGGTACTTCTCTGCAGAGGAAAACCCGACGAGTACCTCCGAGTCGATCTCGGGTGTGAGCGGAGCCTGGTTCAAGATCCCCGCGACATAGAACCACATGTTGTCGAGCCACACCCGCTCACCAGGAAAGACGCGGTCGATTCCGAGACGCTGCGCGGCTGCCGCGCCGAGCACGCAGACCGGCTCGGCGGCGGTCGCCGCGTTGAGGAACTCGCCGTGGGCAACCGTCGTGCCGACGTCGCCAGGTAGCCCGAGGCTGGCGGCGTCGACGCTCAGCGCGTTCGTGTCGATCGACGGGATGAGCGGGCTCCGAAAGACGTTGACGCTCGTCGAACCGGTGTCCTGGACGTCGCTCACCGGCCCGATCCTCCCGACCATCGCCGGTGCCACGGCCGGGAGCTCGGCGGTGGATCCAAAGAGAGTCTGGCCGTTCGTCACCGTGAGCAGGTTCGTGCCGAGGCGGTTGATCTCGGCAAGCAGTCCCGACTCCGAAGAAGCCGAGAGCCCGAGCACAGCGACGATCGCGGCGACGCCGATCGCGATCCCGAGGGCGGAAAGCGCGGCGCGCAATTTGCGAGTTCTGAGGCCAACAAGAGCGAGGCGCGAAAGGTCGCGGGCGTGCAGCCGCCTCGGCGCGAGCAGGGTGGTCGTGCTCACGCTTCCTCACCCGCCGTGCGGTCGCCGACAATGCGCCCGTCGAGCATCTCGATCTGGCGTGGCAGGCGCACCGCGATGTCGCGCTCGTGGGTGACGACAATGATCGTCGTCCCGCTCGTCTCGTGGAGCTGTTCGAAGAGGTCAAGAATGGCTTGGCTGTTCGCGCTGTCGAGGTTCCCCGTCGGCTCGTCCGCAAGGAGGATCGCCGGGCTTCCGACGAGAGCGCGCGCGATCGCGACACGTTGGCGCTCGCCGCCGGAGAGCTGGGTCGGCCGCGCACCGCCTCGGTGCCCGAGGCCGACGGAGTCGAGCGCCGCTGCAGCCAACTCCCGTCGTGCGGTAAGAGCGACCCCTGCGTACAACAGCCCGTCGGCGACGTTGTCGAGGGCGCTTTCGTGTTCGGCCAGGAAGAACTGCTGGAAGACGAAGCCGATCCGCTGTGCCCGCAGGGCGGAGAGCTCTCGATCGGCAAGCTGGGCAATGTCGAGACCGGTGATTCGCACCGTCCCCGTGCTCGGGCGATCGAGCGTTCCTATCAGATGCAAAAGGGTCGTCTTCCCCGATCCAGACGGCCCAACGATCGCTAACAGTTCGCCTGAGGAAACGGTGAAGCTCACCCCGCGGAGCGCCTCGACGGGTGGCTCGGAAAGATAGGTCTTCGTCACGGCTTCGGCCGCGACAACGGGAGTGGCGCCGCCGGAACGGCCTTCGCTCCGTGCCACCGGCCGGAGGACCGGCGCCATGACGATCGTGTCGTCGTCACTCATACGTTCGGCACGACGATGGTCTGGCCGGCTGCGAGGCCGCTCCCACTTACTTGGACCATCCCTGCCTGGTCGTCGAAGAGGCCAAGGCTGACTGCCACGAGGTGGTGGATGCCACCGGATCCGATCTCCTCGACGGCGTAGCCCCCGCTCGCGAGCGCAAGGAGCGCGTCGACCGGGACAGCAAGCACGTTCGGAGCGGTCGAATTCGTGATCGAGACGTTGACCGGAGCCTGGTCGTAGCCGGCCGTCGCCCCGGGGTTCGTCGGCGTCACGAGCACGGTGATCGTCGATCCGGATCCGCTACTCGACGACGCGTTCGAATTCGAGCTCGAACCGGAGGAGGACGTCGCGACCGTTCCGACCGACGAGACGACGCCCGGCGTGTTCTCGTTGTTCGGCAAGGTGATCGTGACCGGGTCGCCGGCCTTTACGTCGGACTGGAGAGAGGGATCGAGGTCGACGGTCACGACCGACGTCGTCGAGGTGGCGGTGAGCACCACCGCGCCAGCCGAAGCGGGGGTGCCGGCGCTCGCCGTCACGGTGGCGACCTCGATTGGGCCCGGTTCGACGACGACGTCGCCGAGCGCGACGACGCCGGTCTCGGGCTCACCGAGCGAGCCCTGCCACGCCTTCACGGCTCCTTCGGTCGAGGAGGTGAATTGGTCGCTCACGCCTCCGTGCTCGAAGCCGAGAGCGACGAGGTTCTCCTCAAGCTCTTGCACATCAGGGCCGTCGGAGACGCCGATGGACAGCGCTCGATACAGCGTGACCGTGCCATAAAAGAGCGGGACCGGCTGGCCGTTCAGCGAATAGACGGTCTCACCACGACGGATCACCGCTCCGATGGCAGGCACGGCGGTGAAGGTCGTGTTCGAATTCACCGCTTGGGACTCGTCGGTCCGGAGCGCCTGCTCATCGGCGTTCTCCGTCGCTTCGTCGGCGGCGAGCGCCTGGCTGGCGGTGGTGACCGAAGAGCCTTGCCCGAGCACATCGACCTGCAGCGCGTTCTGAGCCTCGCTCAGTGCCGACAAGTCATCATCGATGACGGCCCGCTGCACCACACACGACGAGTCCGCGGCTTGGAAGGTCTGGGTCGTACCGATGACCGTCCCGAGCGCATTCGTCGCGACGAGCGTGTAGTCGTAGGTCTTGCCTGCGACGAGACCGCTCACCGTCGTATTCACCGACGAGGCACTCTGCGCGGCGCCCGCGTCTACGGCTCCCGTCTTCTCGCCGAGCGAGGCCGTCGGTCCGTACTCAAAGAAGTACGTGGTATCGAGACCGTTCGGGTTGACGGCGCCTGCCAGCGACTCGGCCGTAGCGGAAACCGAGGTCGCCGCGCCGGTCGTGACGGTTGGTCTTGCGTTCGTCTCGAACGTCGCGTCTTGGCCGTAAGTGGTGCCGTCCGTGTTCGTCGCGACGAGCCGGTAGTGATAGGTGGCACCAGCGGCCAGGCCCGTGAGCGACTCGCTCACCGAGAGCGTCGACGTTCCAGATCCCGCGTCGGTGGACCTTGTCGTCTCGCCGTAATCCGGGCTCGTTCCGTACTCGAACTCGTACGTAGTATCAGTACCGTTCGGACTGACGGTACCGGTGACGGTGGTCGAGGTACTCGTCGTCTGGTCGACCGCGCCAGTCGTCGCGTCCGGCGCACTCGCATCACCAATCGATTGGCTCGTCAACGCGACGGAGAGCAATGCGTCCGCGTCCTTCGAGCTGGAGCTCGACGATGTGGAGGCGTTCGAGGACGACGAGCTGTCCGGGGAGATCGAGTTCGAACTGCTCGAGGAGTTGCCGTTGTAGCTGCTCGCCGTACTTCCGCTCGCTGGCGAGGTGACCGTCGATGAGGAGCTTGCCGGGCACCCGAGCTGATCGTCGGAGACAAGCTGGGCCTTCGCCGCTTGCAGCGTTGTTTCGTCGGCAGACACGGCGTTTTTCGCCGCGAGCAGGGTCGACGCGTTCTGCGGCCTCGCCGTCGCTTCGGCGTTCGCGAGCGCGGCCTTTGCTTCGCTCACCGCTGTCTCGGCATCTTGGACGGACGAATGCGCCTGCGCAATCACTGACGCGGTCGTCCCGGTCGGGATCGTCACGGAGTAGCTGCCGGCGTAGCCAAGCGTCGCGCTCACTTGAGTCTGCGAGGAGAGTGTTTCGCGGGTTACCGTTTGCGTCGAGATCGGGTACTGATTATCGGTGACGCCGGAACCCGACGAGGTCGAGCCGCCAAAGGGGACGGTGATCGCGACGATGACCCCGCCGACAACAATGAGTGCCAGGACCCCAGGGGCGACCCGGTGCCTGCGTGGCGCCAGCCAGCGGGTCCAGCGCGGTGAGATGCTCGGGTCCGACGTGGGAAACTGACTACTCATTGCGGAGGGCCTCGGGGACGCAGGATGATCGGTGTGGCGGGATGCGCCAAGAGACGATTGGCCTGATTCGGTTTCGCGAGATCATTTCTGCGTTTTGCCTTCCCATCAGTGGTTGGTCAGCTTGAACCCGCACGCTGCGGCTGCCCGCGTGAACGCCGACGATTCATCGTCGAACCCGAGCGGGAAGACTAGGATGACGCCGTCGCGATCGGATAAGTACTGAACACCGGTCATGCTGGACGGCATCGACGTCGTGGGGTCGGGAAAGTCCGAGACGCCGTGCCTGCGCATGCACTGTGCAACCTGCAGCATTTGCGCCAGCGCTCCTGCAGAGGGGTGCGTTGTCGAGCCGAGGTCGGGGAGGCCGCCCAGGAGCTTCTGACACTTCGCCTGGGCCGCCTGGAACGCAGGCGACGAGCGATCGATTCCAGCGCCCAGCTGGAAGCCCCCGCTGGCGCTCGGGTCTGGGAAGTTCGCCACGCCGTGCGAGCGCATGCACGCGGCATAAGCAAGCCCCGCGTTCGATGTCGACGCTGCTGACGCCACCGTGGTGCTCGTCGTGCTCGACTCAACGTTCGCGACTCCGGGGGATGTGGGGCCACTCCCACACGCCGATAAGCCGAACGCAAGAACGACGAGAGAAGCGCCCCATTGCCACCACGTGGCATTCGGCCGGTGCTCGTCCGACTGGATTCTCGCATTCGCCACCCGACGGTCGTTCCTGCCCGGCTCGACTTCTCTAGGGCGAAGATCCATGCCGTCGTTCTACGAAACAGGAGGTCACAACACGGTCACAGTTGTGACCTGACTGTGACGTGCGAGGGGTGGATAACTGCGAAGCCAGTCTGTGCCCCCAGTCGGGGCCCTCTCAGACCCCGTCGACTTCTGGCGCTCGCGGGGCGCGCAATCCACGCTTGGTGTCTGTGGCGGTTGATCGCGGGGTATCTCCTGTTGCCTCGCCGCCACGGTGAGGGTGAGCTGCGTGCGGGAAGGAAACTTCGATGGAGACGCCGCCCTCGGCTAAGGGTTGAGCGCTGACGGTAGCGCCGTGTGCGGTCGCGATGGCTCGGACGATGGAGAGGCCGAGACCCTGTCCGTCGTTGTGATGTGTGCGGCGCCGTTCGAGGCGTTGGAAGGGCTGGAAGAGGCGATCTATGTCGGTAGGGGGAATGACAGGTCCGGTGTTGGTCACCGAGAGCACGGCCTTGTCTTCCCTCACAGCAGTCGCCACCTCGACACGGCCGCCGGCGACGTTGTGGCGGACGGCGTTGACGAGCAAGTTGGCGACGAGACGCTCGACGAGCAAGGGGTCTCCATCTAGGGACGCCACCGCCAGCTCGTCGAAGATCTGGATGCCTCGTCGCTCGGCCTCTGGCTGGAGGTTGACGAGGGTCGCGCCGACCTTGGTGGCGAGGTCGACCTCTTCGCGCTCGTTCAGCCCGCTCTCGCTGCTGGCGAGGGTGAGAAGGGCTTCGATCAACCGCGCCTGCTCGTCGTTGGAGGCGAGCACTTCCGCAGCGGTGGAACGCCACTCGGCGTTCGTCGTGTCGGGATCGTCGAGCGCAACCTGCAGAAGCGTGCGCTCGGCGGTGAGCGGAGTGCGCAGCTCGTGTGAGGCGTTGGCGACGAAGTGACGTTGTGCGTCAAAGGCCGCTTCGAGCCTCCCAAACAGGTCATCGAGAGTGTCACCGAGTTCTTTCAGCTCGTCCTCCGGGCCGTCGAGAGCCAGGCGCTCGTGCAGGCTGGTCGAGGAGATCCTGCGCGCCGCGCGGGTGATCGTCCGGACGGGTCGCAGCATCCTGCCGGCAACGAGCCAGCCCGCGAGGAGTGCGAGGACGGCCACGACGGCCAGGGCGATTCCCGAATTGACGAGAAGCTGATGTGAGTCGGTGGCGCGCTGCACCGCTTGGGCGCGCCCGACCTGTGCCAGCTGATGGACGGCCTGTGCGAGCTGATGTTCACCCGCCGACAGCTGATGCTGGGCCTTTGTCAGCTGCCTCTGGATCTGTGCGAGGGGACGCTCAAAGAGGGACGGAGGCTTGGCGAAAGCAATCTCATTCTGGGCCTGTGCCAGAGTCTGTTGAGCCTGCGACAGCCCGTACGCGTTCTGCGGGAGGTGGACCGTCGCACCTGCTGGCAGAAGCGAGAGGTTCGAGATGGTCGGGGTGCGAGGGACCTTCGGTATTAGCGGCGTCTTGTACTCGGTAGCCCGTTCAAACAGCGCATAGGTCGCGGCGAGCAACGCGACACCGGAGAGGAGGAAGAGGCCGCCGCACAGCGCTGTGAGCCGAAGGCGGGTGGTTCGCCGAGGCAGTCGTAGCCAGGAGGGGCGGGCAAGGTGACGGTGCCAGAAGCTCATCACTGACCTCCGATGCGATAGCCAGCCTCGCGGACGGTCTGGATCATCGGCGGGTCGCCTAGCTTGGCGCGCAGCCGGTTGATGGTCGCTTTCACGGTGGTGGTGAACGGGTCGGTCGTCTGGTCCCACACCCGTTCGAGCAGCTCCTCCGCGGATACCGGCGTTCCTTCGGCAGTGAGCAAGCATTCCAACACGGCAAACTCCTTCGGGCTGAGCGCCAGGCGCCGTCCGGCGCGGACGGCGATCCGCTGTTCACGGTCCAGGGTAAGGTCGCGATAGCCCAGGTGCTCGGGCTTTGGGGCACCTGGCCGACGGCCGAGCGCCTGGACGCGCGCGACCATCTCGGTGAAGTCGAACGGCTTCGGCAGGTAGTCATCGGCGCCCAGGCCGAGGCCTTCGACGCGGTCGCGAACCGAGCTCGCCGCGGTGAGCATCAGCACTCGACTCTCACATCGCTCGGCGGCCAGGGTGCGACAGATGTCGTCGCCGTGGGTGCCGGGGAGATCCCGGTCCAGCACCACCACGTCGTAACGGTTGGCGCCGAGACGAGCGAGAGCGTCGTCGCCGTCCAACGCCACGTCGACGACCATCCCGTAGCGGCGGAGTCCGGCAGCGACCGCCCTCGCCAAGCGCTCGTGGTCTTCAGCTACCAGCACTCTCATCAGTCACCCACTATCTACTTGCTTCTCCCCGTCACCAGGGTGGCAGCAGTCGTGGCCGATAGGGCGCCGTCTGCCAGCGTTCCCCGCGACTCACACCATGCCAGGACGAAGGTCACACCTAGGTCACAACTGTGACCTAGGTGTGACCTTCGGTTTCGTAGAACTGCCCTCAACACCGCTTCGACCATGGAGAGTACGCAGATGAGAGGGAAGCAGTGTGAGCATGCTTGACGATGCAGCATTGCTCCGCATGAGAAGCGGGCGATCTCCCGGCGAGGCACGAGAACGGTGGTCGAACTCCCCGAGGTCGCGGCCAACAGTCAAGTGCTCGGACGACGTAAGCCAACGTAGAGGTGTTAGGCACTACATCCCACAAGAGGCCGATCTCGAGCCGAGGCGGGGCCTCGATTTGCGCCGCGCCGCTTCAGTGACAGCCGGAGTCCTCTCTCTTGGCCTCGCGCCTGCGGCCTGCGGCGGCCCATCGACTCCGGGCGTGGCTACGGGCTCGACTACCACAACCACCGCCAGCCCCTCGGCCTTCGACAGTACGCGTGCAATGGCACTCCTCACCTACAGCTCCTGCATGCACTCGCATGGCGTGCCCAACTTCCCCGACCCCACCAGCAGCGGAGGCATTTCGAAGGAAGGTGTCATCAGCGCGGAAGGCACGGCTAGCAACTCGCAGGTCCAGGCGGCCTCGAACGACTGGAGAAACCTGCACCCTGCTGGAGGATCGCTAGGTGGGCAACCCGTCCAAATCGTCACCGCCCAACAGCAGCAGGACTACTTCGAAGCGGCTGCCCGCCCGCGCTCAATGGCGTCACCAACTTCCCCGAGCCCAACTTCTCCAACGGCCAGGTGGAGTTCCCAGCTCCAACACGTCGTCGATCTCAGGTCAACTCAGTTCACCGCACACCAAGGCCCTCCACATCTCCCAGAAGCTCATCTCGGCTGGACTCCCGACAGCGGTTCAGAAGGATGACGCGACCAGAAGCCGCCAGCAGGCGTACTGGTCCGATCGACTGAGGATGCGCCGCCGATGACTCCGACACCCCCGCACAACCCCCGATTGCCGAAAGGCCGCCGATTTGCAGATAGCAACAGCGAACCGCTCAAGCGCTCCGTGTTGCTTCGAGTCGCCTCGCTCGTCCTGGTGCTTCCTGGCGTCGGCCTGTTCACCGCGGCGTGCGGTGGTATTGGTTCGCCGCCAGGCGTCGCGAGTGTCGGCTCGACGACGACCACGACCCAGGTGGCGGCTGCTGGAAAAAATGGCAACGCCACGCCGAAGTATCTGGCCGCTCTCGTGTACGTCGACTGCATGCGCTCGCATGGCGTGCCGAACTTCCCCGACCCGACCAGCGATGGCCAGATCAACGTCGACTTCGCTCACGGCGGCAAGGGCGGATCGCCTATGTCGAGCGGCATCGACCGGAACTCCTCGCAGTACATCTCGGCCTCCAACACCTGTCAGCACCTCCTCCCAGGCGGCGTGCCGACCCCCGGGCAGAACCAACAGGCCCTCGTCAAGGAGTTGAAATTCGCGCAGTGCATGCGCTCGCATGGAGTGTCGAACTTCCCTGATCCGACCAATGCAGGAGTTGTGCGCCTCATCGGCGTCGACCAGAACTCTCCTCAATACCAGAGCGCGCAGAAAGCGTGTGAAGTCCTCGAGCCCGGGGTTTACTCCAAGTGAACCGCCCGGCGTCCCTGTCGGATCGCAAACATAGACGATCCATCTTCAAGAACAAGCCAAATTCTGTTCAGGCCAGTCGCCGACAATGCAGTGGACGGTGCAACCCGAAATAGGGTCACCGTAAGGTCACGACGAGAACCTATTTCATTACGGCAGCAGCATCTTGGGCCGTTGACCTGGTCTCTCTGTGGAAGTAATGAGACTGCGGCAAACGGCACATCTGGGGCGGTCAGTCGGTAGCGGCCGAAGGTACGGCTTGCCCTGGCCGGGGCGAGTCTCCTGCGATCAGACGAGCGGGTCGAACATGATCTCGCGGACCTCTTGAGCACAGCGGCAGGCGACAGCGAACTTGGTGGCCCACTCGAGTGCCTTTTCGCGTGAGGGCACCTCGACGATCGCGAACCCGCCGATTACAGCCTTGGTCTCCGGGTAGGGGCCCACGGTGACCTTTCCGTCGGTGGCCACGATGCTCGCCCGCTGGCTCGCTATCCCGCCGCCGAAGACCCACACCCCTGCCTCCTGTGCCGCCCGGACCACCTGATGCGCGGCCTCGCTCACCGCCGGCGTCTCGTCCTCAGGGAAGGTCATCGTGCCATCATCGAACGAGATCAAATACCGCTTCATGCCAGGACTCCCTTCTCGAAACGGCAGCGGGGCGGTGGCCGACGGGGTTCGAACATAGTCTCATCACCCCGGCGCCGACCTGGTGGTGAGCCATCCGGCGCCCGAGATTCGCGCAGGCTCAGGCTTTCGTGCCGCATGTCGCCAACCCGGCGGCAGGTGGCGTTTTCGCTCGCTGTGCGCGGGCGCGCGTTCTGGAACAGGGCATGGTGAGCGCCCCTCGCGTCCTGCCGAATACGCGCTCCACGACGAATGGGCTCGGGCTGTGATTCTGTGTGCCTTCGCGAGGGTGAGGATTGATTTAACCCCTTCTCGGATCGCTCAGCCTCAGGCGAGCTTCATGAACATCTTCTGCACCGCGTCAAGGGCGTAGCCGTCTTCTTTGGCTTGCTCCGGGTTCTCCAAGCAGTAGGTGAGGCCGGCGGCAACCAGTCGGAACCCTGCCTGTTCAAGTGCTTTGGTTGCCGCTGACAGCTGCGTGACGACATCGCGGCACTCACGGCCCTCCTCGAGCATACGCTCGACGCCCTGGACCTGGCCGGCAATTCGACGCAAGCGTAAGCGAACCTCGTCCACGACCTCATCGGGCAACTGCATTCCAAACTCCTTTCCCTATTTCCCGCCTCAAGGAGCAAGGATCAACTTGGCTACGACTATCTCTGCCATGATGGGCTCGTACTTATCTCTCTTGCTCGACTCCATGCAGCAAGTAGCCCCGGAAGCCTCGCCACGAGTATACCGGCCAGGGTATCGGCGAACGGACAGGAGTGCTAGCGCGCGCACTACTCCCGGACTCTGTGTTGCCTGCAGCTAGCCTGGCAAGCACGAGGAACCGCGGAACTGAGGGGCCGCATGCCACCGCGCAAACTCGAGGTCGGGGATGAAGTCACCCGTTTTCGGATCCTGGACGTAGGCGACCGGTGCTTTGGCCCCTCCCGCGATACGGGCAACCGCATAGAGAAGGCGGTGGATTTCAGCCTCGGTCGTGTTGATGCCCGCGCTTGCCCGCACCGCCCCGGGAGTGCGGGTGCGGTCGCCTCGGCGCACCTCGTTTCGGAATTCAGCGACCTCGTTGTCGGTGAGGCCGAGGAGCCGCATCAAATACGGGTGAGCGCAGAAACAGCCGGGCCGCACTCCGATCCCGTACTCGGCCGAGAGCCGGGCCGCAACGAGGGCGTGCGGGAGACCTTCAACGGTGAATGTCGCGACGAGCGGATGCAGGACGCAACGGGCCAAGACCGTGAGTGTTGGAGGGTGGAAGAGACGGACTCCTTCCTGGTGATCACGATCCAGGACAGCCGCATGCTCCTGCCACCCCGCTCGTACCGGCCGGGCGTGGGCAGAACGACCCTCGACTTTGCCGGCGGCAGGCTCAAGGACCCAGGCATGATGGCGGAGGTGGCCGAGGCGATCGTGCGGCGGGAGTTCAACTTGGGCGGAGGCAGCCTCTTCGCTTCCCTGGAAAGGCTGAACAGTGTCGGCTGGGACGTCGACAGCTCGTCATCTAGTCAACGCGTCTACGGAGTTGTCGCTGAGCTGACCCGGGATCTGTGCGTTCCAGAGCAAAGTATCGGAGCTTCCTACCCCGCGACTGCACAAGGGGCGCGTGAACTGCTCCGCAGCCTCTCATGCCTCCAATGTCGAGCGCTCGTCTACAAGTGGCTCGAACGGGCGTGCTAGTCGGGCCGGCCGGCATTCTCGCTGCTCACAGTGCCTGCCCCGGCTGTGGTGGATTACCCTCCGGGGTATTATGGTCGTAGATCGCAGGATCGCGGAGACAAGCTGTTGTTTCAGGTCGGGATTATCGACTGGTCGAGCAGGTCATTGCGCTGAGATCACCGTCACGGCAGCACCGCTGTCATCCAGCGCCGCACCTCTCGGATGGCACGCGCGGTGCCGCTCGGCGGTGACCAAGCACAACCGCCGATCAGTCTGTGGGCTCGGGCAACCCGCCGAGCCGATTTTCTGAGGACAGCAACACGTTGGTGAAAGCAGTCATTAGGAAGTCGGCGTCGCACTCGCCTTGGCCCGAGTGAAGGCCGACCAAGTCTGGTAGCCGCCGTCAAGATTCCGCACCTTGAACCCGAGCTCGTGCAACAACGCTGTTGCGGTGTGGGCCCGCTGACCCACCTCGCAATAGACGACGACCGGTCCCTTCCCGAGCGTTTCGAGATGGTCTCGCAGAGAGTCGAGCGGCACACTGATCGATCCTGGGATCGCGCCGGCATCATGTTCTAGTTCGGTTCGCACGTCGACGAGGGTCCAACCCTGTTCGACGAGGGAGTCCAGCTCGTGATGATCGACAACGTCGCAGTCGCCCGCGAGGACGTTGCCTGCCATGTAGCCGAGGATGTTGACAGGGTCCTTGGCCGAAGAGAACGGTGGAGCGTACGCGAGTTCGAGGTCCGCGAGGCGATCGGCCGACATGCCGGCCGACATGGCGGTCGCAATCACGTCGATCCTCTTGTCGACGCCGTTGCGGCCAACGATCTGAGCTCCGAGGATCGTTCCGTCGTCCGGGTCGAAGACGAGCTTCGCGGCCATGCGGGTCGCCCCCGGGTAGTAGGTGGCATGGTCGAAGGGGTGCGAGTGGATGGCCCTGAACGGTCGGTCCGCCGCCCGGAGACGCCTTTCGCTCCAGCCGACCGTAGCCGCGACGACATCGAAGACCTTCACGATGGCCGTCCCCAGCGAAGCAACTGTGCGCGGTGGTCGCCCTGCGATGTGGTCCGCTACCCGACGTCCCTGGCGATTGGCCACGTTCGCCAGCGCAATAAGAGAGGTCGCGTGCGAGATGGCGTCGGGCTTCTCGACGGCATCTCCGACTGCGTAGACGTCCGGATCGTTGGTCTGGTTCGCTTCGTTTACAGCTATGCCGCCGCTCGGTCCGAGCTCAAGTCCCGCAAGCTCGGCAAGTCGGACATCTGGTCGAACCCCGATGGCACCGACGACGAGGTCGGCGTCTAGGACGCGGCCATCCGTGAGGGTCACGCTGCGGTCCTCTATGGACGAAACAGTCGCTCCGGTCTCGACGCGGACTCCGTGAGCGACGAGTTCGTCGCGAACGAGCACGGCCAATTCGGCGTCGAGCGGAGGCAGGACCTGTGGGGTCGCCTCGACGATGATTACATCGATACCCTGGCGCACAAGGTTCTCAGTCACTTCGAGCCCGATGAACCCGGCTCCGATCACGACCGCGGATGACGGTGCGACGTCGACGTCTGAGGCAAGGCGTGCCGCATCTTCGACTGTGCGAAGCGTTCGGGCCCGTTCGTAGCCGGGGATGGGCGGGCGCACCGGAGCAGCCCCCATGCTGAGCACGAGCTTGTCGTAGGGAACGACGGTCTCCTTGCCGGTCAAGGTTGACCGAGTCGTGACGGCGTGTCCCGCGCGATCGATGGCGACCACCTCGTCATGGACTCTTACGTCTAGCCGGAACCGATCGAAGAGCTGCTCCGGGGTCTGGAGCGTGAGGTCTTCTTCCTCCTCGATCAGGCCGCCAACGAAGTATGGCAAGCCGCAGTTGGCGAAGGAAACGTGACCGGAACGCTCGAGAACGACGATCTCAACATCCGCGTCAAGGCGGCGAAGACGAGTAGCCGTCGACATTCCCCCGGCGACGCCCCCCACGATCACGACGCGCCTGGGCAACACGGCCGTGTCCAGAGCTTCAGCCATCATCAACTCACGTCCTCACCTGCGAGCGAACCAGGACTTGCGCTTGGGGATCGCCGCCTGTGGTGTCTTCTCGGAGTCGCAGTGGCATCGCTCGGCGGGTGGCACGTTGCGGAGCACTTGCTCGACATGGGCGCCGCACCCCTTCCAGGACGGTCGACCGCACTTTCGACAGGTAACTTGTCCGCACATACCCCATAGGGTATCAGAACCCACTCCGCCCTGCTCTCTTACGCCGTTGAGCGTGGGGCCAGACCAAAGGTCATCAGGCGTGCTTTGCCCTCGACGTGGTGAGCAAGCTCGATGCAACGTCTGGGGCCCTAGCCGCCAAAGAGTGGACGGCGGCCTTACCGTCCGCGGCCGTCTCCACGTCGTAACCGTTGATCACGAGTGCCCGCCCGACCGCTCGAAGAATTCCTTCTTCGTCGTCGACAACGAACACTCGTGATCTCTGTTTGTTGATCTCATTCGTCCCGATGACGCCATCTTGGCGTCTCAGCTGTGCAGATAGTTGGCCTAGGTGGCTATCAGCTCTCAGGACCCCGTGTAACCGCCGGAAGCGAGGCCGATGACGCTGGCCTCGTAGTTGGCCCTGGCAAGTGCGATGTCAGCAGTCAAGAGCTGATGGTTCGCATTGACGAAGACCTGCGTGTCAGCAGGGAAGTCCTGCGGCTGCTGCGCGATTACCACTGTTGAGACATGCTCTGACTTGGCAGCAGCCAGGTTGACGTCAGCAACGTACGCGGTGTCGTGCTTGAGAGCATTCGCATATCCCGGTTGACCTTGCAGGGTGTCGATCTCCGCTAGCAACGCCGCCTCACCTGATTGCAAGGTCGCTGCTTGCGCGGCGATGGTGTCGGCTTCTATTACCTCAAACACCTGTGGCGTAAGCACAGCAAAGACACGGTTCCCGTCGATCATCGACTTCTGGGCCGTCCTGAGCTCAAGCATCGTCGTGTCCGTCTTCACCTGCGTAAGAAGGCCGTTGATGTTCCCGGTAGCCGTCGTGAGTGCCGCCTCAAGCGTGCTTGCATCGCTTGAAGTAAGTCCGGTTGGTGAGGTGGCCTTTGTAACGTCAGTGGAAAGAACCTGAAGCTGGGTCACGCGGAACCCGAGCTGTTGCTCCAGTTTCTGTTGGAGCTGTACGAAGTTCGCGGGTGAAGCGGATGTCGACGCTCCGGCCGACATGGCGAAAACAAAGCTGCCTGAAGCGATCACTGCCCCGGCGACAGCAAGCCGGATTGGGTGGCTAAGTCTCATCGAATTTCCTCCTACGGTTCAAGTGACTGGACTAGTGACGATGCCACAGACGGCCCGTCACTGAGCATGTAACCAGAGGGAGATGAAAATCACGTGAGAGCTGCCGAAAAGTATTCAACATCTGCTTTCTGCGGGTTGACGCTGTCGCGTAACCACTGCCACTTTGCAGAATGCGGCAGGTTGTCAGTGCGCTGTTTCTGCTCACTGCACAGCCGTGGTACCTCTGGTATGGCGGCGGCTCCAAGGAACATGATTGGACATATCGGCAACTTAGTGTCGGAGGCACGGCGAAGGTGGCCGGCATCGCCGAGTCGTCGGCTACGAAGATGTGCGACCTGGCCTCAGGCCGGACAGCTACGGCGCCCCGGGGACCGACGGCATGAAGACGGCTGTCCATCTCCGCGGTTGGGGCCGACTGCGTCGCGATGCCACCCGCGCCCTGGATCTCGAACTCGAGCTGGCCAAACCAGCCGCCGGGTCGGCGGGCCGGATGGTGCAGCGCCTGCGTACCGAACCGGCATGGAACTCGATCATGAGGTCCTGGCCCGGCATCTCGCCGATGAGTAGTGCAAAGCCGCGTTCTACCGAGGGCCAGCGACGTTCGGTCCTCGCCGCTAACGCGGTCTCCTCACGCTGCTGTTCGTTCGCGTGTTCGGAGCTCCGCGCTAGCCCCGCCTGGTCCTTGGCGCGACCCCGACGCGGGGGCGCCGCGCCATTGGGGCCTTCGGGTCCTGCGGCCGGCGAAGCGCGGGGGGGAGGCTCTCCAGCCAGCGCAGCACCGCCTCCTCGTAGAAGATGCCAAAGCTGAGCGTGGCGCGGCTGTAGAGGTCGACCTTGGCGCTGGCAAGCTCGGCCTCGAGCGAACGGTAGCGGTCGAGATTCTCTCGGTGACGCGACTCGTAGCCGTCGAGGATCTCGGCGAGTCGGTTGTGCGGGAGCGCTCCGCCGAAGAGCACGGCGAGCAGGATGGGCAGTCGAACCGTGTCCTCGCCCGGCTCCTGGTCGAGCCAGGCGAGGAAAGCCGCCTCGCCCGCTTCGGTCAGCCGGAAGGGGCGGGCCTCCCGCGGCCCTGGCAAACCCGCGGCCAGGAGCCCCTGATCGGCGAGCACACCGAGCTCTCGGTAGACCTGACTGCGAGTGATCGTCCAGTAGTCGCCGATCATGAGCTTCGCGGCCCGCACGAGCTCGCCACCGGTCATCTCCCCGCCGGTCATCGGTCCGTGCATCCGGAGGAGGCCGAGCAGCGCCGCCTGGGTCGAGTTCAGTCCACCTTGACTGTCCACTGTAGACATCTTACTATAGTCCACAGTAGACAGTCGCTCACCCGGACGGGAGGTCGCGTGGTCCAGTTGGCTAGTGACGAAGTCGCTGTCGAGGTGCGTGGGCTCGAGAAGTCCTACGGGGATCTGCAGGCCGTGCGCGGCATCGACCTCGAGATTCGGCGCGGCGAGGTGTTCGCCCTGCTGGGGCCCAACGGCGCCGGGAAGACGACGACGGTGGAGATCCTCGAGGGCTACCGGCGGCGCGACAGCGGCCACGTCGCCGTGCTCGGCATCGACCCAGGTCGACAGCGAGCCCAGCTGAAGCCGCGCATCGGCATCGTGCTCCAGTCGACGGGCGTCGACCGCTATCTCACGGTGGCCGAGACGGTTGCGATGTACGCAGGCTTCTATCCGTCCCCCCGACCGGTCGACGAGGTCATCGCGGTCGTCGGGCTGGAGGAGAAGCGGGACGCCCGCGTCCTCAAGCTCTCGGGGGGCCAGCAGCGACGGCTTGACGTCGCGATCGCCCTCGCCGGGGACCCGGACCTCCTCTTCCTCGACGAGCCCACAACCGGCTTCGACCCCTCGGCACGGCGCGAGGCCTGGGAGGTGGTGAAGAACCTTGCCGGCCTCGGGAAGACGGTGCTGCTGACCACGCACTACATGGACGAGGCTCAGTACCTCGCCGATCGCGTCGCCGTCATCGCGGCAGGGCGGATCGTCGCCACTGGTCCTCCCTCGACCCTTGCCGGCCGGGACGGCGCGCGGGCACGGATTCGCCTCCGGCTTCCCGAAGGTGCGGAACTACCCGCAGAGCTCGGCGGCCATCGAGCGGGCGACGGCATGACCGAGCTCCTGCCGGACGATCTCGGCCAGGTGCTCCACGATCTCACGGGCTGGGCGATTGCCGAGCGCATTGACGTCAGCTCCCTGGAGATCATCCGCCCCACGCTCGAAGACGTCTATTTGGAGCTGACGAGCTCCACGGGGGCCGACGGTGGTGTGATCGTCGGCTCCCGACGCGAGGAGGTCCGGCCGAAGGGAGCGGGGTTGCCCCGCGAGCCCACGACTGATCCCGATCTGGGTCGTGCAGAGGGGATGACGCGATGAGAGCAGTCCGACTGACCGCCTCGCAGGCGCGCTACGTCAACAAGGCCTTCTGGCGGAACCCAGCATCGGCCTTCTTCACCTTCGCCTTCCCCTTGATGTTCCTTGTCATTTTCACGGCGCTGCTCGGTCACGGCACGGTGCACCTCGGCAGTCGCACGGTCCACCTGTCGACGTACTACGTGGCTGCCATGGCGGCGTTCGCCGTGATCAGCGCCTGCTACAACAACATCGCCATCACAGTGACATTCCAGCGGGAGGCCGGCATCCTGAAGCGCACCAACGGCACGCCGCTGCCGGCCGCCGCCTTCCTCGGTGCCCGTGTGCTCCACGCCTTGGCGGTCTCCGTGTTGCTCGTCGTCCTAACGGTGGCTTTCGGGCGCTTGGTCTACAGCGCCGACGTGCCGACCGGCGTAGCGTTGCTCCGCTTCCTCGTCATGCTCATAGTCGGCTCCGTAAGCTTCAGCGCCCTGGCCTTCGCCATCTCAGCGGTGATCCCGAACGCCGACGCGTCAGCGGCAATCGTGAATGCCAGCATCCTGCCGTTGCTCTTCCTCTCCGGGATCTTCATTCCATTCGGCAACTCTGCGCCGGCGTGGATCGTGTGGGTCGCCAGGATCTTCCCGGTACGCCATTTCGCTACGGGCATGCAGTCAGGTTTCCTCGGTACGGCCTTCAGCTGGACTGACGTCCTGATCGTCGCCGCCTGGGGGCTCGGTGGGCTCCTCCTCGCGGTCCGTCACTTCAGCTGGGAGCCGCACGTCTGATCCCGGAAACCGTAGGTCGTTGACCCAAGACAGCCAACAGGCGCGAGCATTCAAGTCGACGTCCTCGACGAAAAGCGAACAGCGTTCTTTGCGGACTCTGGTCGCGGCTCCCGTCCAGGCGCTGTGGCTACAGTTGGCTACATTCGCACCGGCCCTGAAGGGAGACGCCACACCCGTACACTCCCGTGACCAGGACTTTCGGGTGAGGTCTTCACGTTTGGGCCCGACCGGGCCCTTTGCATTGTGATCGAGGGGCTGACCACGGGCTAAGAGTTGTTCGACCACCCTTTGTCCACAAGATAGACGGCAACGACAAGCGCGATCGTCACGACGATGCTGTGAAGCGGAACCTGCCTCGATGCCGCTAACAGAGCTATCCGCGCGCGTCGGGTCGGGTCGGGTCGTGGTGGATTATCCGACATGTCGATCGAGACACGACTGCGCCGCCGCTTCCTCCTAGTCCTTGGCCATGCGACCAAACGGAACTCGCTACCACCCGTCTACCGGCCTGCGCGCCGCAACGTGTTGAAGACTGGCACATCGGTGGCGGTGGCTACTAGGACTGGTTGTAGCCCTGACCGACGCACCATGATGACGAATGTGAGCGCGTCCGGACTATTCCAATCGCGCGGCGCGGAGGCCGAACGACGGCAGCGGGAAGAGGGAAGACGGGCTGCGTGCAATTGGCCCAGACAATGGCCTTAGCAGAGCCGATTGAGTTCGATCACCGCCAACCCGTTCGACTCTTTGAGATCCTGCGCACTCGCGTGTCTGCGCTAAGTACCTGCTGCTACCAAGTTTCGATGGCCGGGAGAGGGAGTCTGGCGAGGCGTTTGGCTTCGGGGGCGCGGACGCCGAGCAGCCGCAGGCTGGCTTCGGCGAGTTCGTCCACGGTGCTCTCCTCGACTCGTTCAGGGTGGCGCTCGCGCAGCTGCAGCAGCCCTAGCAGCCCGCCGGATACGGCGCTCAGCGCGATCTCAGCGTTCGAGATGGTGAATTGGCCTACGGCCTGGCCCGCTTGGATGTCACGCAGGGCACGCGGCGCCAAGCCGTAAGGAAGATCCATGATCTTGAGGCCGGCACCGGTCAAGAACCGGGCAATCTCGGGGTGTGTCCAGGCCAATCGCCCGGAGATCCGCAAGGAGACGGCGAAAAGCCTCGCCGAATCGCTTATGCCCGCGCAAGCACGGTCGATCATTTGTCCCCAGCGTTCCAGCACTTCCTCGGAAGCGGTCTCGAACAACTGCTCCTTGCTATCAAAGTGGTTATAAAAGGACCCGAAGCCGATGTCGGCGGCCTCCGTGATCTCCTGGATGCTCGCACGATCCCCACGGCCGTCAGCGATCAGCCCCACTGCGGCATCGACGAGAGCCTGCCGGGTATGGGCCTTACGCCGGTCCAGCCGGTTGGCCCCCAGCGCTCCGTTTGTTTGTACCGCCATTCATCCTCACTTTCCTCTGGCTCTTCACGGCCTCGTGAAGGCATCCTCACCGAATCCACGATATCATCAGTACCGATGAAGCACTACAATACTGACTATACCACGCTCGATTGATCGATCCGAACTCCCCTTCGGTCGGCTCTCGTTGTCTGCAGATCTTGACAGTTCAGCAGCCATTGTCTTTAGGATCACGACGGCCTAAAGCTCGCTAGGGCACCCAGCCAACGGGAGAAGCCGTGGCGGGTGCAAGCGAAGAGTCCGAGCCGCTCCTCGCAGTCCGCGTTGAACCGAAGACCCGTTACCGGCCCTGGCGTGCCAACTTGGTTGGCCCCCTAGAAGTCTCGTTTCAGGACGCATGTCGACTCGGCCTCACGGGAGGTGGAGCGAGACGGCGCGCCGAGGGCGACATCCCCGGGTGGAGCGAAGAGATCAGTACGCGCAGTGCCCGCGGGCGAATAACGAACCGCAACGGCGAGCTGAGGTCCATCGCCTCGCCATCGACTCCGGCATGCACCGCCTCGGCAGCGGTCATCTCCAGGCGGAGTGCGGTCCAGGTTCTCCCTGGAGAGCGGTGGGCTTCGCCGGGTACGTCGAGCAAGAGGATCCCGAGATGACCGGTGTCGAGCGCCGGGCGGGTACCGCGAGCCAGCGGGTAATCGAGCGCGTAGGGGTTGTTGGACACAAGAACGATGGCGAGGTGATGGTGCTCGTGTCCCAGGTCGTCTATGAGGTGGAGTGCAGGTAGCACCGCGCCTTGACGCATCACCTCGTCGGCAGTCTCGAGAACCGTACGGACCTTGGCATCTCGATAGGCGGACCTGCGGACTGCGTCACCGTAGATCCCCAGCGAGACGTTGTTAACAAACGCACGGCCATTCACCTCCGCGAGGTCGATCCGGCGCTCGACGCCGTCGGTGAACGCGTCTAGGGCACCGATCAGGTCGTGCCGGTCCACTCCGAGGTCGAGCGCGAAATGGTTGCGCGTCCCGGCCGGCACACACACAAACGGAAGCTCGTAGGCAGCCGCCGCCGCGGCCACCGCCGCCAGTGACCCGTCACCACCAGCCATGCCCAGCGCGTCTGCGCCGCTCGCTGCCGCTTCACGGGCCGCCGACACGAGGTCCTCGTCCTCCGCCAAGACGACGGCCTCAATCCCTCGTTTGCGTGCGCGCCCGGCGAGCCCGGCCCGGGCAGCCTTGCCCCCGCCCGAGTTCGGGTTGATGAACAAAACCGGCCGACGCGGCGGATCGACGCGCCGGCAGCCTGAGCTGGCGTCCACATCGACGCGCTGCGGACGCAACGCTTCATCCATCGGGACTCTCCGTGATCAACGGAGCGAGACATACCCGGGACTTGTCGGATCCCGCTAGGGGTCCGACAAGTTGGCTGCTCCGCTCAGAGCATGACGGTGCCATCGATCAAGCTGCCTATGCGTGCCTGAAGATCGAATGCAAGCTCTTGCCGGTCCGACGCAACTCGATGCCGTGCACCAACATCCAGGCTCCGTAGATCAGGTTGAACAGACCGAAGACCAGCGCGAGGGTGACCGCACCCATGCCGGGGCGGGCGAGCAGCACCAAGCCGAACACGATCGAGACCAGGCCGCCGAGCAGGAACATGGCCCGCGCCCCGGCAGACTCGCCGGCGCGGAACGAGGAAAAGATCTCGACCAGACCGCTTATGACCGCCCAAGTGCCGATGAGCAGCACCAGTACGAGCGCGGTGGGCAACGGCCAAGCCAGCGCGATCACCCCGGCGGCCAAGCTGACCAGGCCTAACAGCAGGTGACCGAAGACTGGTCCAGCGGTGTCGCTACTGAACGCACGAAGGATTTGCAGGCCGCTGGCGACGAACGCGTACACGGCGAACAAGATGACGAGTGCGAAGACCGTGACCCCGGGCCAGGCCAGCGCCAGGATCCCGACGACCGTGGCGAGCACGCCACGCAAGATCAAAGAAGTGCTGAGGGACTTCAACATGACAGTGTTCCTTTCGTTCTGTCTCTCGGAGCAGGTCCGAGAAATTCCATGTCCAGCAGTTAGACGGTGATGCTCATCACCGCTCCGCCCGTGCAACCCCTCACCGCTCGGGGAGCCGGGCTACTTGATAAGCTATCACAGATCTGATTATTCTTCACAACAGTGATGAAGACAAGGAGAACGTGATGGGACGTAGCAGTCAGAGGCAAGCCTTTGAGAAAGGACGCCAAGTGTTCACGAGTCAGCCCAGCGCGGCTGACCCGACGCCGGAGGAAGACGCCTCTTCTCGCGGCGTGGACGCCGGTGGGGATAGCCGACGCTGGCATCGCCGTCAGACGTCATCGACCCCGCCGCCCTGGCGGGTCGAGGGCCTCAAGCCAAAAGACCAGGATCGATCGGGCGGGCTCTCGGGCTGGTCCCGGTTCTTGTGGCTAGTGCTGGGGCTACTGATCGTCAACTGGCTCCTGTCGTCGTTGTTTATCGGAGCGACCTCTCCCACCACGATCTCCTACAGCTTCTTCTCGACCCAGGTGAGATCGGGCAACGTCCAGTCCGTCACCTCGACAGGCGACACCATTCAAGGGATCTTCAGGCACGAGGTCGCCTACCCGTCCAAGGTCGCGAACCCCCAGCATGTGCAGCAGTTCACGACCCAACGGCCGTCGTTCGCAAACGACAATCTCTTCCAGCTGCTGGAGGCCAGTGGAGCGACGATCAGTGCCAACGCGCCGAGTCAAGGTCCCCCGTTGTGGGAAGACCTCCTGCTTTGGTTCGGCCCCGCCTTGCTTCTCGCGGGCCTGCTCGGGTCACTAAAGCTGAGCGGCCGATCCATGGGAATGGGCGGCCTCGGTCGGTCCATGGGAATGGGCGGCCTCGGCCAATCCCGGGCGCACCAATACGACCCTTCATCCGCGAAGCGGACGACGTTTGCAGACGTCGCGGGCATCGAAGAGGTCAAGAACGAGGTGACGGAGATCGTGGACTTCCTGCGTAATCCCGGTCGGTACAGGCAGATGGGTGCGCAGATCCCCCACGGCGTACTGTTGTCGGGCGCTCCCGGCACCGGCAAGACGCTGCTTGCCAGGGCAGTTGCCGGCGAGGCGGAGGTCCCCTTCTTCTCGATCTCGGCCTCAGAGTTCGTCGAGATGATCGTCGGCGTCGGCGCCAGCCGGGTACGCGACCTGTTCGACAAGGCCAAGCAGGTGGCCCCGTCAATCATCTTCATCGACGAGCTGGACGCCATCGGCCGCGCCAGGGGTGGCATGGCTTCGGTGGGTGGTTATGACGAGCGCGAGCAGACCCTCAATCAGATCCTCACCGAGATGGACGGCTTCACCGGGAGTGAGGGCGTCGTCGTCCTGGCGGCGACGAACCGGCCCGAGGTCCTCGACGCGGCTCTACTGCGCCCAGGGCGCTTTGACCGGAGGGTGACAGTATCTGCACCGGACCAGCGAGGGCGGGCACAGATCCTCCAGGTGCACACTCGGGGTGTCCCTCTGGATCCGGGCGTTGACCTGGATGTCGTGGCCTCCTCGACCCCGGGAATGGTCGGCGCGGACCTGAAGAACCTGGTCAACGAGGCTGCGCTGCTGGCAGTTCGTCGAGGCCACGAGCAGGTGATAATGGCCGATTTCACCGATTCTCTAGAGAAACTCGTTCTCGGTACGGTCCGCGGGATCGTGCTCTCCCGGGAGGAGAGAGAGCGGACTGCCTTCCACGAGTCGGGCCACGCCCTTCTAGGAATGTTGACTCCCGGTGCCGACCCGGTGCGCAAAATATCGATCATCCCGAGGGGCCAGGCCCTCGGAGTCACCTTCCAGGCACCGGAGAGCGACCGGTACGGCTATTCGGCCGAATACCTGCGCGGCCGGATCACGGGTGCGTTGGGTGGGCGCGCA